>Ga0209016_1000093_pt1 | contig 134259 bp, 135 predicted proteins | sample EPASupsiteSAE305_FD_187265 | JGI IMG/M metagenome (GOLD analysis project Ga0209016, IMG submission 187265) | Bioremediated contaminated groundwater microbial communities from EPA Superfund site, New Mexico - SAE3-05 (SPAdes) (version 2) | ecosystem: Environmental > Aquatic > Deep subsurface >...
AATAGGTCTGGTCTTCCTCGGTGTAGTAAAATTCGTCCAACAATGAGCCGGTGTAGGAGAAGGCTTCCGAGCCAAAATGCCTTTGCACCTCAAGACGGATTTCTACGGCAGAGGCGGTCAATCGCCTGAGGGAGTCCTTGAGCCATTCACGGCCGGATTTGCCGTGGCTACGGCCAATGCATTTGAGGAACCCTTTGGCCGTGAACTGGACGTACTGCCCTGTCGACTGATGGGAAGCGAGATGGAGGGAGTGGGCCAGCACGTCGAAATCGCCCTGATCCAATCGCCAACCGGTGTAGTGGATGTTCAGGCCATTGACTGCGGCGATGGCCTCCCTTTTGACGGCCTTTCGCCGCCCTCTCTGGATAACCCCGAATAAGGCGGACCGCAGACAGAGGTTGGGGATGCCACGTTTCTGATCCGGCCAGGTTGGGATCGGCTGATTCATGCTCAGCGCCTGGATTTTTTCTTGTAGTTCGGGTGAGAGTCGTTTCAGAAAGTTGCACTTCTCGTTTTCCTGTTCCACAGTGGCTTACCAGAGGGGAATATTTTTGGATTTTCTCCTGCGCCCGGGCGGTCCCGGTTGCTCGTCCTTGGTCTCGCCTAGAAACCGGTCGAGGTCTGCCTTGCGAAACAGGATCTTGCCTTTTTGCTGTCCCGATGGTCTGGCAAAGGGGATCAGCCGTTGCTCTACCGCCAGTCTTCTGAAATGATCGGGGGAGTAACCGGCATACCTGGCCGCTTCTTTCAAGGTTAGGGTTTTCCCAATCGCTGCATCTTTGTGCACGAGCAGATTGAGGATCTGGTTTTGTTTCTCTTCAATGGCCGCGAGCCGAGCCTCAAGGTCCATGCTGACCTCTCTGCGGATACATGAATCGGTCCAAAGCTCTTCGCATATCCTCCGGTGTACTCCAGATCCAAGTGTTTCTACTGATACCGGTGACTGTTTCCAGGCGTAGAGCCACCCTTTTTGGACAGGGTCGCCTCCCCCTGAGGATATGATTCAAGAAATCGGGGGTGATCTTGGCTAATGCGGCGATCTGTTTCTGGGTGATCCTTTTCTTGATAGCACTCATGGTCAATTTTATTAGGTTGACGGCAACAATCTGTCAATGAAAAAACGATAAAATTTTGCGCTAACTTTTTATTTTTATTATAAAAAATGAGCAATTGCTCAACAAATGACGCAGTGGTTATCTGTATCGTGTTTGTGACAGGTCTCGTCAAGCCATTGGCGTAACCAGTCTCTACGAATTCATGACTCTCTTGTTGTCGCCTATCCTATGTGGAGTCGTTGGAATTGGCTATAGGGTCCTTCTTTGCATCGAGACAACTTGTTGATAATGGGATTATAATCGCCTGTATCGCATCCATCTTTACATTGGATGGACCGTCGGGGATGATTTTGTATCTACCTGAAATAAGGTTTGAATGGGGCGGGAACGTGTCCATCTTTGCATCTTGATGGACAGTCGCGGATGGGCGGGGATTTTGGTGTCTTTTACGGTACTCGTTCCAATAATCTGGATTGTTTTCTTGCCACTGTTTCTGCGCGTGACGCTGATTTTCCTTGTAATCGGGATCGATGAACATTTTTTGGCGTTGCCATGCCCGTTTTCGAGCTTGTTGGCATTCAGGCCGACCGCAATATTTTTGATTTTTGACTTTTGGATTGGCCGGTCGTTGGCGATGACAACCTAAACATTTGAAGGTCTTCACGGCAACGACTTCATCGGAACATTCTTAATCTATCGGTTTATAATTTCGTCATAAATCAATAAGATTTGCAATCTATTGCAAATAATTATTTAGGATTTTAATTGCAATATTATTTTTAAGTATCGGCACTCTCATTTTCCCCTTTCAAAAATTGATCAATTGATCTATTTTTGAACCATGACAAACTCCATACCCAACCAGTTTCGAGCTGCTTTGAACCACCTCTTGCGCGAGGAAGGACGGGGGGCGCAGGTTCGGCTGTCGACCAGTCAGGACATCGATCGTGGCTACCTCAATGCGATCATCAAGGGGCGTAAGCCAGGTGCGGAAGATATCCGGGCTAGGATTGCCACCCATTTCGGGATGACATATGAAGAAATGTTGGCCTTCGGCCGCCGCATTCAGGAGGGGGGAGTCGAGATGGGGGAAGTGTTTGGGCGAGAGGTTCGAGTGCCTAAGAAGTCGGCAAAGAGAGAAGGGGGCGTGGATGAGGATAATGAGAACGAAAAAAGAAATAACCCTTTAGAGAGAAGCTCAAAAAGGATCCAGCAAGTCCGAGAAATTCTTGAATCAGAGACGGAACACAGCATTTCGTTGTCCACTGTGATCGACACCTATCACCAGGCGATTATGACGGACAGGAAGATTGAAGTGATTGGGAACCGGTTGGAAGATATAGGGCGGCGGTTAGAGCAGGTGGAAAAAGTGTTAGCTTCCGAGGAATCAGTTGAGAGGTCAAAGAAAAAAACCGCTCAGAGAATTTGATCTGGAAATCATGAGAAATGCAATAGTGTCTTTAAGGGGAATATTGAAGCCGCTGAACGGACTCAATTTTACGAAAAAAGACACAGTGGAACAAAAAAGGAACAAATTGTTAATTTTTTACCATTATAGTCAATTATAATGGGCAAATAAATGATTAATAAAAATGGATTCCTAATCCTGGTGCCGGAGGTTCGAATCCTCTCTGGAGCACCACAATATCAACGAGTTGCGCAATCGGTCAAAGTGTAATAATTGACACGAATTGACACTCAAGAAAAGCCGTGGCACAAGTTGCTACGGCTTTTCTTTTTTGGCCAGCTGTTCATAGTCACGCCATTGTCGCTCCACCACACTCACTGGCGCGCACGGCATAAATGATAGAGCATCACACACCTCCCAAGTTTGTTCGCAATAAAAATGCTGCCAACCAACATTGAACGCGAGCAGGCATCCTGCGGTTGCCAGTGCCGTGATCACGACACGCATTATCATCGCGTCACCTTTTTTGCCTTTTCAAAGGTGCGCAAACCGCCAAGGCCGAGCATTCCGGCAAGCAGTTCCCATAGGTTGTTGTCGATCCCTGGCATGTTGGCCAACGGGTGCCCGGCAGCCAAGTAGGCAAACTCGATGAGCGGTCGCAGGACGAACTGATACAGCAGTGCCAGGGAACAGACCCAACCGATGGACGGTCGCCAACCCGCAACAAACATTGAAGGGTTGGCCGCCTCTGTCTGATTCACCTGCAGTTGCCCCTGGATGAGGGAAAAGGCGTGGGCCATGGCCAACTTCTCTTGTTCGCTCTTGTCGGGCCAGATTTTGTTGATGGTGGTTGTAATGAGATCAGCAACAGATCCGATTCCGGTTATATCCATTTTTTTCCTCCTAGGAATCACGCCACAGATTGGCTTCCGCTTGCCGCCGGCCTTGGTCCAGCGTAGAAATTGAGCCGGAGCCTGATCAAAATTTCCCCGGTTGATTACCTGCAGCAGGGTGGTACGCTCCGGGGCGCTCACTCCGGCGTTAAAGGCAAAACTGATCGGGGCGCAAAACTGAGCGTCACCCACTTCCACATGGCCTCAACCGATGGTCCAATCGCCTGGCGCAAATTCCTATTCATTGTTCTCTCCTTTCACCGTGCGGTGGGGGATAGACCTCCATCTGTCTACGCTCCAGCCGTTCGAAAATGGCTTTGATATCCGCTTGCATCTCTGTCTGCAGAACAGTAAGGACAGCAATGTTTGTCGACATGGCCGCCAAAACCTCCAACTGCTTTTCAAGGTTCGTCACCCTGATGGATAGGGCTGTGTCTGCATGGCGGAGGCTCTCCAACACTCCCCGGCTGACCCATGCCCCACCGATCAAACCCGATGCTGCAGAAAGCACGCATCCACCGACTGCCTGCCAGAATTTCAAATCTTCGCTGCTCTGCATCGCTACCTCTTCTTTTGCTTGCTACGCCCTCGTCACCGTGGCCCCGGTCAGGGGCAGGGTGGAACTGATCTCTGGAGACACTACATCAACCAGTCGCTCGCCATACCGTCACGCCTCCAGCTCATAGTAAGGGAGATTCGGGGCCTCGCCGATAATGGCGTTGTCCCGGACAAAGGCCTTGCTACCTGCCGTGACGCTGGTACCCAAGACCCGCATGGTGCCGCCGGCTGCCGTGGCCACCAGGCTGGTGCCGTCGGCATTGACCGTGGTCACGGTGACGATGACAGTCGGGCTCTCGGCGATCAGCCGCCGGAACCGCGCCCAGAGGTTAGTCGCCATGGTAGCGCTCCACGTCTAGGGTTTGCCGCACCACGATCCCGCCACGCGATCGGGAAGCAGTGACGCTCACGCCAATCACCTGCCCAGTCCAGGAACCGCCGGGCCTGGTCACCTGCAGGAGGGTGCCGGGGCGGACCAGTCCGGGCACCGCAGGGGCAGCGAAGAGCGGCAGGGTCAGGCGCTGCAGCTCCCAGTCGCCGGAGGCAGCCAGCAGGCCACGCCCCTTGGCCAGGGCCACATCGGTATCGGTCATCAAGGCATGGGTGAACATCGGCGCGGCAATATCGCCAGCGGTCCCTGCTCGCACCACCTTGGCGGCAATGCCGCCAGTCCCGGATCCGGAAACAAAGGCAGCATTGTACTGGGCCTTGGGCTCCCAGGAACCGTCCATGGAAAGGATCATTGCCTCCGGGATAATCAAATCGGGGGTGGCCGTGCCCCACAGCCAGGGCATGACCGCATAGCGCGGTTTGACCAGGATGGTCTTGGTGGCTAGGTCGGTCTGAATGAAGCCGTGTCCGGCGTCGGCGATATCCTGCAGAATCTGGATCGGCGTCTGCTCGTTGCAGCTCCACAGGCCGCCGGGTACCAGCCAGTCGACCAGATCCCAGTCTATGGTCCAGCCGGTGATATCGTTCAGGGCCGCCTCGGCCAGCTGCACGGCGGTGCTGGCCTCACTCTCGGCGCGGGTGATGATCGGCCCGGCCGGAGCGGCCAGGGCGGCCGAGCGGCTGCGGCCGGTGACCGAGCGGTTGCCTCCCACAAACTGCCGCCCCTCATTCCACCGTTCTACCTGCAGCACCCAGAGGTGGCCATTGATGTTGACTTCCACGTCCACCGGCGCACCCGGGCGCAACAAATCCAGGTCCGCCGTAGAATTCAGGGTGGCTGACAGCGACCAGCAGAATGAATCCACATCGGTGGCCACGGTGATCGCGGCGACATCGATGGCGGTGCGCTCCGGCAGCCGGGTGAGCAGAGCGGAATTCAACACGAAATAAAACCTCCGGACCGGCCCGGATGGAATCGCATCGGGCTCGTTATAGAAGTATGCATCGCGCCAGCCGGACGGCTCCTGCCAGCGGCAGCGGCGGTCATAGGTGTATTGGTCGAAATAGAAGGTGATATGATCTTCGTCGCCCACCTGGGAGAGCGGCTTGTCGAGATTGAAGTTGACCGCGCCTCCGGCAGGCGGCTCATAGGCGCGCCAGCAGATTTCCTGATAATACTTGCGGCCCCACAGGGTGTGATGGAGGCGGTCCCTGGCAGGGGGATTGCCCCAGGGAATGTCGATGGGAGATGGATCGATTTTTTCACCAGCCTCATAGGCAAAAGTCTGGCGCAGGTGTTGCCGGGGCGGATAGGCGTAAGCCAGGGTGAGCCCCCGGTCGGATTGGATGGCCAACCGGTCCCACGACAGCCGTTTGCAACCATCCTTGCTCCACAGCCGGTTCCACGGCGATGCCACATCCTGGTTGTAGTGCTGGGGCAATTGCACCCAGGCCGCCGTGCGTTGCTGATCAGCAGGCGCGGGCCGGTGCCAGCCACTCCTGGTATCGGCGGCCAGCGGTGTACAGCGGGACCATTGCCCCCGTAGCGAGCGGGAGAGCGGCCGGTACTGATTCCACCCGCCACTGGTGGCCGGATCGCGTACCGGCAACTGCCGCCACGGCACGGCAAAATCAGGGGTAAAGGTTTGCGGATCCGGTTCTCCGGCGGGTTGACCGAGAACAATCGCGTCGCCTGGCGGCGGTACATAGCTGCCCGCGAAGAAAAAGGCAATTGCATCGCCGATGGGGGGAGTGTAGGCCATTTCACGGGGTGGCTACTTGGGATACGTAATCCGCCACTTCGGCGTTGTACATGCCGGTGGTGTCGAGGGCTACAACCAACAACCCGCGCTCTGGAAATTCTGGAAGATTTGTAATCGACCACTGACCCGTTACCTGATCAGACCAGGTCGAGGCTACACGTGCATGGTTGTAGCGGTCCATCACCAGGACAAGACGCTTCGCGGGAGATCCATCAACAAACACCTGGCCACCCAACTTATGCCGCCGTGTTAATAAAGAATTACCAACAAGCACCATGAATTCATCAATAAGGGTCGCCATGGTTACAACTCATCGTACTCAAACGCAATTGCCCGCGTGTACGCGGTAGAAGACCACCACGTCCAATAGAAAATGACGTAGGTCTTTGACCCAATGGTGATCTCTTCCCCTTGTACAAAGGGCCCAATGCTATGGCACGGGCAATAACACCCAGGCACGACCCCGCGATACGCATCAATTCCAGAGGTGTCATGCAATAAAAATTTTGCCAGCGCCAGGAGACCGTTATATGGCGGTCCCACCACTGCATTTCCCGATAAACTCACCGGGCCGGCGGCTATGTTTTTTAATGCTGTAGGGGTATTGGGCGCAGATAAATGATTTCTTGGTGACGATGCGTTCTGAAGATTTGCACTTAGAGCAACAAATCCCTGCAATAGGCCACCGATATTGGATAGTATGTTTGCAATTATGCTTGGATTTGACTGAGCATGGTGTTGTATAAAATTGCCGAAAGAAAGCACGGTAAGGACCGTGTTCAGCGTTGTGGTTAGAGGTAAAGTGTTGGCAGTTGTGCCAAAAAAAACAACAAGATGGATGAACGTTGGACTAACAAACAAATACCAGGTACGGCCGGTGGTATTTGCCGCAGTGCTCTTGTTGAACGTGCAATAGGGAGTGGTGGTAGAAAAATTGCCGCTGCCGGAACTGATGCCCGTCATCGTCTCATAACCATCAATTTTCGCCTGATAAGCGTAGGTTGCCGTTTGTTCATCAATGCGGAGATAGCACCCGGATCCCAACGTTGGACTGTTGCGGAATGCCGCAATATCAAGGGTACCGTTGATATATTCCAGCGTCCATCCTGTGGCCGGGGTCTTGGTGCCGTACCCATCAACGAGACATTTGCGGAGTAGGTTAATCAACGACCCCGTAGTCCCGCTCAGAACCGGAGCACCACCGTCTGAACTTTTAAATATTTTGAATCCCATTATTCCGCGTCTCCTCGAATCTGCAGGGTGAACTGATCATTGGGTTCTGTTACCGGTCCCTGCAGGGTGGTGCGGGCAATCCACAGGGGGCCGTTGGCCCCGGCGGTGTTGAACCGCAGGACATTGCCCGAGGCCCAACCAGTGCCCCAGCCCCGGTAATCGATAAAAAAGAAGGGTTGGTTGGTGGCCGGGTTGATAGGCTGGCAGTCGTTGGTAATGTAGCCCTCACCCACCACGCCGCGTTTTTCGCTGTTGATTTTGAAATGATCGGCCGCATCAAAGACCAGCGCCCAGCGTTCTCGCACCGCACCCTGGTTGGTGACCAGAATGGGATAGTCGATCTCGTTGTAACTGGCGTTGGCTCCATCGCCGATGAGGCCATCTGCATAGACTGTGGTCCAGGTTTTTTGGTCGAACAAATTGTAATAGCGGCTTTGCATGTCGCCAAAAAGCAGAGCACTGGAAACATAGGTACCGTCCACTGGGTAGTCGTGACTCAGCCCAGAGGCGACGATGATCTGACCGTTGATCTGCACCTGAGAGACCAGGCGCATATCCTCAATCCGGTGCATGGCGAACAGTGGTTGGGTATAGGCGCTCAAATCGAGCGGCGTCGCCATGGTCAGCTCCTGTTCCTCCTCACTCCAGGTGTAAAAGGTGGAGGGCACATAGACGTTTGCTGAATCGTAGAGTTCGACATGGTTGATCCCGGCCCGGTTGAAGGTGAGCACCTGCCCGGCACTCAGCGGATTGGCCAGCTGGGTCTCCTGGGTGTTGTGGATCACCACCACGTCCCCGGCCTTGACAATGGGCACCCGGCCATCCACCGGCAAGCGCACCGGATCAATGCCGATCAGGTCGGCATCGAGGGGGATGGAGGAATAGACCACGCAGGCATAGACCAATTGATCGGCAAACACCGATACCGGCTTCCAGATCTGCCCGGCCACCACATCATCGGCATCGTACCAGGGCTCGCTGAGCTGCCCTTCGGCGGCCACCATCTCGCCAAAAGCGACCTCGACAATCCCTAGATCATAATCGATCCGGCCTCGGCACAGGGTGCCAGTCAGCGAGCCGTCGGTGTTGGCTAATCCCGAGACCAGGCGGCCATCGGCGGCCACGCCCTGGATCTGGAGCGATGCCGGCCGCAGCGGCGCGCCGGGGGTGCGAAAAGTAGCCGAGGCGAGGAACTGCCGACCAAACCGGGCCAGCAGGGATTGCAAGCTCAGGGTGTTGGGGGCTGCCTCATAGGTGGTGACAACCACGGTCCCGGCGGCATAGTCGATGGTGCCGACCTCCACCCCCTGGCCGGTGGCGGCTGAGGGGTTGCGGTAGATTTTGCCGCTCCGGTCGATGTAGCGGACCCCGCCCCAGATAAAGTTGACCGATCCGGGAAGGATGGTTTTGCCGTAGGTGGAGGGCAGCAGGTCGATAGTGAACGGCAGGGCAGCCACCAGCTCTTCGCTGGTATCGGCGGCGGCGCCGGTGAGGGTGTACTGGCAGTTGGCGTTCCCTGCGATGGTGGTTGCGGTGATGGGGGTGGTCGAAGTACTCTTGAGAGTCTGCTCCCACTGCAGAGCCCATGTATCCCAGATGCCCCCGGTAGCAACCAAAACCATCGATTTTTTATACTCATACTCGTATGTTTTCCGCGCCCCAGAAGCCCCCGATAAACTGACCTGCACAATGCCGGTAACATAGTCAACCGATCCGGTAATCCCGGAGTAGTTGTACGAGGTGGTCAGATTATCGTTGGGTGCACCGGTCGTGCCGCCTCCCGGTGCCGAGAGCACACCGGATCCGTTGTCGGCCAGATTGTAAGTATGGGTCGAACTGTCCGACCAGGTCACGGTCACCGCGACCCCGCAGGTGCCTGGAACCAAGGGCGCCGACGGCAAGTTGAAGGTGGCCACGCCGCCGGCCACCGTTCCAGCCACGGCAGCGTTGACCACCGGGTATTTGGCGTACTCGATGGTATAGGAAGCGCCGCTGTCCGGCAGGGTGGTTGGCTTCCAGCGGACCAGGCCGGTGGCATAGTTGATGCTGCCGGTGGAGTTGCCGGTCAACGCGCCCGCGCCGTTATCGGTGGCAGTGGCCGTGCCCGCTCCTGACGGCCAGGTGATGACCAGCGAACCCGGATCAACCGGGGCATCGGCCAGCTGATGGCGCATCTCGGCCACATCGATAGTCACCTCCCCGGAAATGTCGGTGACTTCCAGCGGCACGCCCCAGCTGTACATGATTGAGCTGCCGACATCGGGCAAGGCGGCGCAGGTGAGCACCGCGGCGCCGGTGGCGTAATTGACCGTGCCGGAACCGGTGTTGGCGATGTCCGGAACCATGATCCCGGCCCCGTTATCACGCAGCCGGTACCAGGTGCCCTGGGCCATGTAGTCGATGATCACCGTGCCCGGCGCGGGCGCGGGTTCAAGGATAGCGGTAAAGTTGTACCCTTGGGTGGCGAGCGTTATGATTCGGGAGGCAGTGTTGGCAATCCGAGCCGCCTCGGCGCCGATCCTGGCGGTGGCGGTGACTGTGGTGGTGGCGGCGGTCACGGTTGAAGCAAAGGTCAGGGTGCCGGTGGCATAATCGATGCTACCTCGTTGGGCCGTGCCTTGGTAGAGCACGCCGGTGCCGTCATCGGTCAGGGTGTTGACCCCATAGACAAAGCTGAGCGTGCCCGGCTCAACGCCCCGGTTGAAATTGAACTGCCCGCCAGGGGCAACCGCGAAGGCGGGGACGGTGAGGGTATAGGGGCTGCCGCTGCCCACCACTGGGCTGGTTTCGCCCACCGATAAATCGGTCAAGGGTGACTCGCCCTGGGCGGAGGGTACCAGGTGGGTGTAGATCGAATCGACATTTATCGCCACGTCACCGCTCTCGATGGCAACGGTCGGCAGCATGACCCCGTAATACTTGGCCGCGTCATAGACCATGGTCGAATAGACATTGGTGGCAATGGAATCGTTTTTGGTGATCTCAACGCCTGATTGCATTTCCCGCAAGGCGTCGCCGATCTCGAGCTTGAAAATATCACGGGCAAACGACAAGGCCTGGGTACCGTACTCGCCGCTCTCCGAGGTCGAGGTAAAGGTGGACCGGGTCACCTCCACCTTGGTGATCCGCACATACTGACCGCTGCCGTCGCTGAGATACAGGACCTCGCCGATGTCGGGGGCCTTGGTGCCCTTGACGGCAAAGATGAGCAGCGACCGGGAACCGGCCGGGTGATTACCCCACAGCCAGCCGGGAAACCTGGCTCCCTTGACCACATAGCTCTCGATATAGTCCCTGGCGGCAGTGCGGGCGTCAAAGGCGTTGCCGGTCTGAAATAAACAAACGCTGACGTTGTCGTCCTTGGCGGGCACGCTCAGAATGACATGCGCGCCGGAGTAGGTGTCGTTGTCGGCGGTCTGCACCGCCACGAAGGCCTCACGCAGGGAAACCCGGCCATACGTCCGGTCAAGCCGGGAGATGTCCGGGAAGAGATTGTTGACATTGCCGTCGACCACCTCCCGGCCGGTCATCTGGCCGCCCCCGTCATCGGTGTCGGTGAGCCGCTGCGACTCCATCAGTTTGACGTCAAGGACTGAAATCGGCATGGGTCGTTATATCTCCATCAAGCGTAGGGTCAGGGTGTACCAATCGTTGTCTTCGGGGGCGCTCATCATGGTCAACGACTCGGCCTCAATGGGCGGGCCGTCGCCCCGGCGGAAGATGACGTTGAAAGTGCGGGCCTCCAGAGTGAGCACCATCTCTTTGCCAGGGATGGCTGCCATGGCCATGAGAGCCAGCACTGTCGAGCGGCGTACCCAGGCGCGCTGTTCGTGCCCGGCCAGAGTGATGGGGCGTCCGGCCAGCTTGGCGGCCTCTTCCACCACCAGGGCGCCCTGCAGGGTATACTCGGCGCTCTGCTCCACCGGCGACCAGGCGATTTCGTCGGCCCACCAGAGATCGTCGGGCAGGGTGATGGAGTCGAGGGCGATCATGCGCTCAACCCCGAGGTCTCGAGGTGCTGCAACAGCATCTCAACCGACCGTTCATCGCCCTGCACCTGGCCGCCAGCGAACCGGACCTCCACTACTTTGGAAGGGGCTGCGGGCGTGGCCACGGAACCGCCGTCCGCAAAGCGCTGCACAGTGAACGGAGGCACCATGCCGCCTTCGGCAAAGGTCGGCAGGCGGGAAAGCCCTCCGCGTAAAAAAGCATGTAAAGAATCGCGGGGGATAGATCGACGCCGCAATGCCTCAAAAACCCACGGCTCATAATAGTCTACGCTGCCGACCGGCTCGATAAACTCGCGGGCCGTCGCCATAATGGGGATATTGTCAGCTTTTGGGTGGGGTGAATAGCCGGGGATCATACCGCCTGCCGCTCGCCGTATTACGCCACCGTTCCCATACGCAGGCGCGGCGGTGTCGTCCTCTTCGTTCCGGGCAAGGTCGGAAGCACGGACATTGATCCACACAGTGCGCTCCTGGTTCACCATTTTAACGATGCGCTCCTCCACGGCGGCAATGGCCGCCTCTGATTGAGACTGCATGGCTTGCCAGTTGTTAATCCATGTCACCTGGGCGGCATCCATGCCGGCGGTCAGGCCAGCAAAATCCGCCCTGGCAACCAACCCTTCCATGGCCGTGGCGGCGGCCGCTTGCTGCTGCTTGAGGGATTCGATTGCCAACTGTCCAGCCTGCTGCATGCCGGCCATGGCCGTTTTTAGGGCTTCGCGGCCACTGACGATCACCTGGTCACCGGCGGCGACCTCGGTGTTGAGTGCTTTATAGGCGTCCTTTGCCTCGTCGGCCAACTTCTTGGCCTCGTCAAACTTGAGGGAGGCCGTTGCCTGATCTCCAGCCTGCAAGGCTGCCTTGCCTTGCTGTGCCGCCAGTTGGGCGGCAGCATAATATTCCCCCGCTTCTCTTTTGCGGTCCTGCCACGCCTCAACGTCTGACATGGATGAGCGGCTCATCTCTCGCAGTTCGGAACTCAAGGATTGTTGCCGGCTGGTTATTTCCTCCTGCAGCGTCTTTACCTGGTCGGCATAGGCTTTATACTGGGTTTGCATCTCCTTGAGAGCCTCGCCGGTGACCCGCTGCATGGTGGCGGCAGTCTGCGACGTGGCCTGCTGCTGCTCCTTGGCACCCTTGATCCATGCTCCTGTCAGATCGTCATAATGAATGCGGCCGTCCTTGACCGCCCGATCGAGGTCCTCCATGGAGGTGATGGTCTCTCCGGTGGATTGCGAGATTTTTTTGAACTCAGCGTTCACCTTTTTCGTGGATCGCTCCAGCTCGCCCTGGGCGGCGGCGATCTCACGCAACTCCTGGCCCATGGTCATCCACTCGCCGAGTTTGTACGCGGCGAGGAAGGCGGCCGCCGCTCCGGCAAGGCCAATGAAGCCGACCTTTAAACCAGCCACTCCGGCTGTGGCCGACACGGATCCGGCCTCGACTGCCCGCAACCATGGGACAATCCCGGATCCGGCGAGGACGGTAAAGGCGGCATTGAGCCCCTGGGCAGTGGCGATGAGGCGACCAATAACTGCCACCGCCCCGCCAAACAACACGGCATATTTGACCACCGTGGCCAGCACCTCGCGATTGGCGACAACAAACTCGACTACCGTTGCCGCTCCTGAAGCCATGCTGCCGATAAACGAGCCGATACCGGCAGCATTGTCGCGCAGCACCACCGCTACCTGGCCCATGGCTGCTACCAGATCGCCGTTGGTGGTGACCGCATCGGTGATGGTGGAGCGGATCAGCTTGAGGGCTCCATCGTAGGTGTTGACGGCGTTGGCAGCCTTGCCCTGGAGCGGCAACGATTGTTCCAGAAATACGCTATACCTGATCTGGGCTTTCTGCAGATCATCAAGATCCTTCCAAGCCCCCTGCAGGGCACCACGTTGCTCGTACCATCCCTTGACATAGGTTTCGTTGAGGGTGAGGCCCAGATACTCAGATGCCTCCGCCTCGCCGCGCAGGGCAGCGGTTACCCGTTCCACGGCGCCCGCCATGTCGGTGCGGCCGACTGCCAAATCTCCGGACAGGGCAATCACCTGCCGCATTTGATCGGCATTGAGGCCCAAGCGCTTGGTCATGTCGATGGTGGAAGCTGTGGCGGACTTGATATCGGATTCGGAATAGATCTTTAGTTGATCCGACATCTCCTTGATGGTCAGCTGCCATTCCGCTGCAGAGCCCACGCTGAACTCACGGTTGGCGGCTTGGATCGAGGCGGAGAGGCCGTAGGCGGCCCGGTCAGCATCCCGGAGCATGGTCTCTACGTCGCCGATGGCCTGCATCCCGGCAAACGCCCCGGCCAATTGCAAAACTTGAGACCGCATCGAAGCCACAGAAGCCGCCCCGCCACCGACCTGATCGGTGAAGGCCTTGATTGAGGCGCGGCCCTTGGTGATCACCGATGTCAGGCCAATGTCCTTTGCGGTGAGGATGATCTCAATGTTTGATTTTTTACTTGCCATGGCGCGCGGTCAGTTGCTCAACGGCTTGGTGGAAGAAGCTCATTCCGTAGTTCCAGGCATGATGGTGTCCGTGGAGGATAAGGGTGGCGACCCATTCGCGGAGATCTTGCCGAGCATCTCGCCCAGATTTGCCAGCTGCCCGGCGTACTCGACGCGCCGCCGGGCCATGGCGAAAAAATCAGGGTTCAGCCGCTTGGCTGCCTCAACAATGGGCATGTACTCCGAGGTGGTCAGGGCGCCGATGACCTCGCCACACACCCCAGGCGATTGGCCCATCATGGCGCCGAGCAGCACAGTGTCGAGGTGGTGGACATCCAGCATGTCATCCACCACGCCCCGCCGGGTTTGGCGGGATTGATCAAACAGCTGGTCAATCTCCAGCGGGGTGAGTTCGCGGACAATATGGGTGGCACCGTTAATCTCCACAGCCTCTGTTTTGCGCATGGCCGCTCCTTGTTTGTTGTATTATGCTCAGCTCAACCAGGCGTGTTTCATCGGTGTGGTTTTGCCCGCTGGGGTTTCCAAGGTGCCCTCGAAGGTGACGTCGACAAAGTCTTCGCCAACCATGGAGAAGTCGCTGGTGGGGTTGAGGCGCATCTGATAGACATCGGTGATGAAGTTGCGGCCGTCCTCAAAATTCTGGCCGTCGAGCTTGAGACGCACCCGCACGTTGGCCTTGGTCATGGCCTCCATGGTCGATCCGCCGGTGATGGCCAGCTTGTTGCCGGTGATATGCAGCACAGCGCCATCAGCGATGTCGCCGGTGGAGAGGGCTTTGATCATGCCGAGACGGGTGTTGACCTCATAATCGGTGCCTTCGTCATAGGTGGTGGTGTCGGTGCTATCTTTGACCACCAGGGCATCAACCATGTTGAGGCCAATCTCAACCCACCGGTCGGGGATGGAGGTAATGGCGATGGCAGGACTGATCGGACCGGCTATTTGCTCATACGCCGCCACGGAAGCAAAAAAAGCGGCCGCGAATAGGCGGGCGCTCAGTTGCCCGAAAACAATGGTGGCAGTCATGGGCTTGGGCAGGATGGCCGAGGCAATGACCTGACCGTAATTGGTGCGGCCGTGGCCGGTTCGCTCCTTGCGCTCCGAGTCCGGCTTGGGGGTGAACTGGGAACAGTCGCCCTCCAAAGACAGGCCGGTGGGGTTGCCGGCGTCATCAAGGATATCCATGTACACGTCGGCGGCGCCAAGGAAGGAAAAAGGAATGTCACTCATGGTTGCGCTCCTGCGGGGCATGCCCGCTTCAATTATGTCAGTGAAAATGAAGCCGGTATGACCCGTACGGAAACCTGCAGCAGGTACACCATCGGCTTTGCTTGCTTGTATCCCTGTAGGCCAGGGTGATCTTGGACGGAAAGCGGTTGGGATCCTTTTCCTGGGAGCTTGACGTTGTGTAGCGCCATGAAAGACTGGTCGACCAGGTTGTACAGAGCACTTTCATCCGTATTCCCGTCCGTGTCCTTGACAGGGTTCGTTTCGACCTGCACAGCGACCCGCAAGTCTATTCTGGCTTTGGGAGAATCGTTAAGATTGCCATTGGCTGGGCAGCCATTGGCCCATACCCGAGCGAGTGGGTAGGTCGGATTGTCGCTGCCGATACCGCACACGGTCGAAAACGCGCCGGTCGCACGGAGCAGGTCCTGGATGGCCTTGACGATATCGGCGCGCATCATGGTTGTTCTTCCAATCTGAGGAGCGCTCCACCCTGGCCATCGGGATCAAAGGCCAGGAGGGTGTAGCCTGTTCCGTTGATGGTCAGGGTGGAACCATGGTTGCCGGCAATCAGATGCAGCCGTTCGGCATCAGCCATACGGGCAATGGCGAACGGGCCGGAGTGGTCGATGGTTTCCCCGTTGAACTCGGTCGAGCCATCAAGATAGGGATCCACCACGATGGTATCCGGACCGCCATTGACGAGTGCCTCCACCCCGAAATCTTCCAGGACAAAACTCAGGGTCTCGCTGGTATCGATCATGGCTTACAGGTATTCCAGGGCCACGACAAACTTGCCGGCGGTCAGTGCAGCCGTGGCGATAGTGGCCACTACCTTTCTGCCGTTTTCCGTAGTTCGCACCGCATTGGCCGCAGTCCCGTCCGGCTCCACATCCAGCAGGGCATTGGTGACCATGCCGGCCATGGCGGTCGCTGCCATTACATCGGCCGCACTTTCCACTTTCAGGGAAACCGAGGCTGATGCACCTCCAACGCAGGCCGCCTTGACATGCACCATGCCGCCGGTGATAATCGCTCCCTCAGGAATGCTGTCGCCGCGCAGGGTGATGTCGCCGATTACGCCACCATCAACGGAGAAATCATATTCAAAGTACGCCACCCTTTTGGTTGGCTCGAGTCCTCTACGCTCCATGACTGTTCTCCATGCCGGAGCTGGTGGTCCAGCTCCGGTCGGTTATATTTTTGGTTATATTTTTCCTTGTTTTACTGACCGGCATTCTTGACCATCGCCTTCCAGTCCACGGCCTTGCCGCAGACATCGATGCGCACCTTGTATTCCACGCCGTCTGTGGTCCAGCCGGTCTTGGCCTCCAACCAGGGAGTGCGGTTGCCATTGAGGAAAAAGAGGCGCACGGTCTTGCGTTTGGGACCGGCAAAGTAATAGGTCGTCGGGCTCACTTCATCGAGGCGGGCGTCATAGGCCCGCTGGAACCGGGTGCCGCCGTAGATGTTGGTCCGGGTGCTGCCTTTGTCGTCTGCGGAGAACTGGTTCGAGGCAAAGAAGATTTCGGCCGAACCCTCAATGGACGCGGGGCCGATGAAGTACATCAGGGGGATGTTCAACTTCTGTTTGTCCTTGAGTCCCCTTTGCAGCCTGGCCAGTTTGATGGCCTCGGCAATGGTGGCTTCGCCAAGAGCACCCGGGGTGCCAAGGTTCTTGTGATTGGTATGGAACAGGGCAATTCCATCCCGCATGGCTGCGTTGGCGGTCAAAACGCCATAGGCGCAGTCGCCGATCTTGCGGCTGGCCGCCTCACCCATGCTCATATACATGTCGGCCATGCCCATGAGATCATCGTTGATAACCGTGGTGCGGGTGATCGCCGCCAGCTTGCCGAAGGTGGCAATCTGATAGACTTCCTTGGCATCGCCTCGGTCACCGTACTTGTAGCCGGTGTCGTTCTTGATCTCGTCCAGGTCGTCGAATTCCGAGACCATGGCCAGGGTATTCTGCTTGAAGTCCGGTACCGATCCGGTCCCGTCCGCCCAGATCTCCCAGGTCTCGTCCGCCGAGGCATAGCCCTCGAACAAGGCCTTGTTGGCCACGTTGCTCATCAGAACGGGCAGATCGCTCACGGTCATGGCACGGCCGACCATCTCCATGGGATCGCCACCCACCGACTGCCCAGCCTTGCGTAGACACTCGCGGGCAATCTCCCGCAGGGAATAGCCGATGAAGTCCCGGCCCACGTCCTGGGCCCGGTCCACCTTCCAGCCGCAGCCCTCCAGGGAAACAGCCAGACCTCGCTCGCCATCCAGCGGCAATCCGCACCGTAAAAACATACCGGTACAGGCTGCTGCGCGGAATTTGTCGCGCTCATCCACCTGAACCTGTACCCCGGAGGGGGCAAAGCCCGGATGGTGCACAGCGCTCCGTTGGGTCAGCGCCTCCAAAACCATGGATCGGGCCTGGTCCATGGTCACTTCGGGCTTCAGCATGGCGTCGCGTTGTTCACCCTCAATGCCATGCCGGTTGCACAGTTCCATGATGTCCAGTGCCCGGGCGAAGCCGTTGTCGATGCGGGATGCATCAATCACTGGTGGCGGGGGAATGGCAACAGGGGAGGGTGCAACCGGTACAAGTGCAGGCCCAGCTTGGGGACTTGATGCTGGAACGGCCGGTTCTGACCGCTGGCCATCGCCCCCAACCCGTTCCGGACCATCAAACACGACACCACGTGTCTGCATATCCTTGTAAAAATTCCACGCCTCATCTTCGGCAGCATCGGCGCGGAGTCCATTGGCCAATAAAAATGCTCGTAACTTGGGATTCATTATACCTCCTGATTATGGGCTCTCGCCCAGCTATGCGGCAAACAGCCGTTGTTGCGCCAAACGGCCAGCCGTACCAGATCCCCTGGTTGCCTTAGCCAAGCTGTCCGCGCCTATTGGCGTTAAAGTGAATTCCTTCAGCATCCAATCCGTGGACACCTTCAATGGGCCGACAAAGGTCCGGCCGCGAATGACGACTTCAACCTCATCCGGCACCCAAATGGCATTGAGCACCCGGTACCCGGCTGACCCGTCGGTCAGGTGCTGGTCGACCACCTTTTGCCGGGTGCGCATTGCCTTGTCATCGGCGGCGAACCTAATTAATCCTTCAATTGCCTGATACTGCCCGGCCAGGGTTTGCTTGAAATCAGTGACGGATCCCAATTGGTCGTCAACGCTCCACCGGTTGTGGCAGTCCAGCAGAGGCACCTGTCGGTTTCCCGGGAATACAACGCCATCCATGAGCAGTACCTCCTGGACAACCCGGTCTAGGTCCCAGTCGTAGACCATGGCGGGTTGCTCGGTGGCCAGGATCCAGCGGATCGCATCAGGATCGACGGCCGCTCGGCAGGTGATGGCGCGCACGGTGAGGCCATAAGACACAGGCATGCTTCCCAGGTATCCGGATCTTTCAAAAGTGCTTTCCATTGGGACCGATCGTTGTGCCTGCATCATTCGTCCTGTTGGTTGCTGTTGGATTGCGGGTTGCCGGCCACCGCAGCCGGGTTGGTCTGCAGGGCGGTGGATACCTCCTCGAGGGACAGTCCGCGTGCTTCAACCATTCGCTTGAACTCCTGGATCTCGTTGAGCACCTCTTCCGGATCCCGACCCCGACCGATGATGATTTCCTGCGGGCTGTAAAGCAGGTTCTTCACCAGGTCGATCTGGCCCCGGCTTTCGCGGAGCAGATCCAACGGTTCAACCCCTGGTGGTTGCCACAACCCTTCCTGCCAGTGGCGCGGGTTCTGTTGGTAGCCGGGCATGTCGACCTTGCCGGACAGGTAAAGGGCGTCGAAGAAGGCCCGGTTCACCTGGATCCCGAACTGGCGACAGTGCCGGCGGATGATCGGCCGAGTCGCTTTGGCGAAATCGTTACGCACCGTGCGCGTGGTATTGTAGTTCAGGCCACCGTAATCGCCGGCAACCAGCTCGTAGGGCACTCCCACGCTCACCGCCAGCATCTGGAGAATGAATTTGGCGAATGGCGAGAAACTCTCGCCCGGCACATCAGCGGTATTGACCTTGACCTCATCACCCGGGCTGAGAAAATCGATGATCGCATTGTCAAGGATGGTTAGCCGATGGCCGGTTTCCGTGTCCTTGGTCGTGCGCCCTTTTTGCCAGCGGGCAATATCTGCTGTTTGCACAAACGCCAGCCACTTGCTGGCCATCTTGGCTCGATCGATGTTGGCGCCGATAAACTCCTGTAAATCGTCAGCCAGCAGGATTGCCGGGGTGAACGGGCTGATCCCGCGTAACTGGCCCGGCCGCAGCGACTCGAACCCATGGACGAAATGCTCTGCCGGCACCCGCTGGCTACGCACGTTGCCGGTGAGAGGGGAAAAGCCATCTGGTACCCGGAAATGGGCTGCGATCACCCGACCGGTCCGGCGGTCGAACTCCAATCCCTGATCCACCAAGTTGTCGCCCTGGGCAACGGAATACTCGCTGCTCAACCAGTCGGCCTCGTAGGCCTGTATCGCCAACGGCAGATAACGCCCCGGCCGCTTGTCCCAGACGAAGACCAGCAGGCTTTCACCGTCGACCACGTCCTGCCGCCGCCACATCCGCTCCATTTCGTGGTAATGGAGTCTTCCGGCTGCATCGCATTCATCCATCCACCATTTTCGCGCATCCTCGATTTGGCCGATGGACGCGGAATCCAGCTCAGGCTTGCCGGCCTTGCCCGTGGTCCGGGTGATCCGGCTTTGAAAGGCGATGCCATCGCCCACGGTGAAATCCACCAGATTTTTTGCCGCGCGGGCAAAGTAGGCAAAATCGCCCACCAATTGCCGGGTCCGGTTGCGGATAATGGGGTTACTGGTCCGGATCAGGGAGTTGATGTCAGTCCCCACCGGACTCCAGTCGCCCAGCAGACGCGACTCCTTGGCAGCAGCATATTGGCGCAGAGTGACATTGCGGATGCGAGCCTTGAGCATCCGGCTTTCCAGGCCGGGCAACAACACACCCACCGCACGGTCGATTACCCGTTCCATGGTGGCAAGCGTCCTTTGACCGTCAAATTTCAAAACCGCCTCCCTGCTTTGGCATAGATCCGGGTGGGTACATCGGTGGAGCCTTGGAGCAGATCGCGCTCGTTGGTCAGTTCCCGCAGATAGTCGCGCAAGGCCCCCAGGTCCACTCGCTGGCTCTCCGAGGCGGTCCCGGATCCGCTCCGGCCATATTTCTGGCTCTCGAGGGTCCTGTGGATTGACTGCCGCACCAGGGCTATCTCCGTGGTGTATTCCTCCACCGTGTCGAAATGCATCTACCATCGCCTCCTTCTGGGGGCCGGCTGCTCTGGTTGGACTTCCGGCTCGATTGGTTCCGGCTTCCAGTCACGGATGCCCATGATGTCGATCGCCGCCATGCCGTAGACCGAAATGTCCCAATCATGGTTGTCTTTACCATCCGGGCAAATCCAGTAGCCCCGGTCGTCCTGGTACTCGGCGCACATCTGGGCCGCGTAGTCCTTGCCGATCTCCGCATGCAGCCGGAATCCGCCAGGGTCACCTGGTTCAACCGCCAGGGTGGAGGCCAGGTCGTTCTTGTACATGGTCACGTTCAGGGTATAGAGGTTGAGGCCGCCGGGGATAGGCACCTTCTTGCCGGAGCGCGACGGCAGATATTCCAACCGGGTGATGTTCCAGGGCAGGCTTTGAGTCCTGCGGCCCTTGATCGGCGAGAAAATCGGGTGTTTTTTGCAGAACAGATAGACCTCACGGGTCCGGCTGTGCTTGGGATGATACGGATCCGTACCTCCGCCGGAATCGATCCAGCCGGCAGCGACCCGGTGCATGTTTCCACTGGCATCCATCCAGTCGCGCTCGGTCAGATCCACCAGGTTGCCGAACCCGCGCACCATGCCTCGATCGATCAAGCTAATGCTCATGTCCTCGCCCCAGCCGCAGGCCCAGACCTGATAGCGGAACCCGTATTTCTGGGTGTCGACCAGGAGCAGCAAACAGGATGTATCCGCAGGTACCGCCCGCCGGGGCAGACTCTCGTCCTTTAACCGCAGGATGGCGTCCTCGTCGCGGTCCTTGATTTCGGCCTGGTAGTCGTTGGCCTCGACACCATTGGCCCAGGCGATTTTATCGGTGAGTTTGCCTGCCAGGTTTTTCAGCCAGGCCACTCCGATCTCCTTGAGGGTTACATCGAGGCAATCCCATGCACGATGAATAAAACCGACACGTTCGGGTCGGGGTACATCTCCACCCTTGGTCGCCACCCATGCACCGCCGCGAATAGCCTGGATACGCCGCTGCTCATCCATTTCGGCGCCGCAGTGATGGCAGGCGAGGGTAATGCCGTCAGATTCGATCTGTTCAATAGTAGATTTGTCGTCGACTCCAAGATGTTCGCCTTCCGGTCGGATCAGTTCACTGCAATGGGGACAGCGCAGCCGGTATTCCCAGATCTGGTGGCAGGCCTCAACGCCTTTGCGAATGAAACGGCCGGCTGGGGTGGAGCAGAAAAACATCTTGGAACGGCCGCGAAAGGTACGGGCACGTTTGCGGATAAGGGTGATGGGATCGGCCTCTTTTCCTGCCTGCTCCAGGTATTTATCGACCTCATCACCAAAACAGCATTGGGCTGACCAGGTGGCCATGGCCTGCGGACTTCCCGCCCAGCTCGGCCGAATCACTTTGCCGTTGGCTAGGCGAATCCGGGTGATGGCAGTGTCATCCTTACGTGAACTGAGGTAGCGGCGAAGGTGCGGAGACTGCTCGAGCATTGGCCGCAGTTTTTGATCGACGATGTTCTTTGCAGTCTCCTCGGAGGGCATCAGGTAAAAAATGTCGCCTGAAAGTTGTTCGATCGACCAGGCCAGGCAGTTGGTCAGGCTGATGGTCTTGCCGGACTGGTCAACCCCGCAGTACCAAAGCTCGAGGACCCAGGGGAGACCGAACGTGGTCAGGATTTTAGCGGTGTGGGGGGCGTGCTCGCGTCTCCATGGGCCTGGATGGGCTCCATCGGTGACCATTCGGTAACGTTCGGCAAAATCAAGGGGGCTGATCCGTTCCGGGGTGACGACAAAGCGTTTGAACTGGCGAGGGATGGAGACGACCGGGCAACGATCAGAGGTGACGGATCGCCCCCCCAAGCGCCGGCGTATAGCGGTCGGCACACAGGGGTACAGCCTGAACACCGGGGCGGCGATCGCCAGTTGTCGGGCTGTCTCGGGCATGCTTCACCGTGCGGAAGAGCGTTGCCTCTGGCCAGCTGGCTGGAAAAGAAACTTGGCCAGCGGCAAGGAGGGGCCGGATTTTTTGTTTCCGGATTGACTCTACACGATGATTTTACGGGTGATGGATATTGAGGAATATTGAGCGATATTGAGTAACGTTGAGCAACGTTGAGCAATGATGATGGATGTTTATGCTTGACCCATTTTCGAAATATAGAAATCGAGATTCGTTCTGAGACACCAACGTAATTTGGTTGCGATCAGATCTGACTAATACCCAGAGGAAAGGTGCGCAGCAATAAGGTCAAACTTTTCGCGTATCGATCTCAGTGCCGATAATCTGGAAAAATTTTAAGATCGAATTTTGCAAGCTTGCTCAAGATTGCCAGGAAATATAGGTGCCAAAGATTCATTGTCCAAGAGACTTATTGGGTTAAAGACGTTTATGAGACCCCCCCATTAGAAAAATAATAACTTCCCCTTTGGCTAAAAATTCTATCCATTTTTTAGTCACTTTCTTCCCATTGTTTTTCTGTTAGGAACTGTTTTTAATATATAAAAATGGTCATTAATCAGCGATTGCATTCTTGCAATCGCAGCTGTGCGACTAACCAACAGTCCGGTGGTTGGAGCATAGCCTGTTTTTTAAACATGGTTTCAAGGTTTGGCGATTAACGTACTTATTAATAAATATCTGTTCCTGATTTTTTATGCCTACTACGTCTATTAGCTCAACTCAAAGTTGATAAACGGTTTTTGTTTATCAACTAAAACTACATGATAAACAATTAGCTAATACTAAAAAATGGTAACTCAGCCTGACTCTCAGACTGAAAACTCTGAGTGATCACCAGAAACTGGATACTAACTTGTTATGAGTCATCATATGATTCTTGTTGACGAAATTTGCCAGTGTTGTGGTGGAATTGGCATTCAGCCTGCTGAAATCGTTGGATAAAAAGACTTCGGGGCGGGAATGGGCGCGCGTAAAGACGCACAAACACCGATAGGCTTTGAGCTATGATCCAGGTTTCGAACGGTGCCGAGTCGAAGCTCAAAGTCTTCGTCTCATATTCTCGCGCGGACGGCGAATTCGTCTTCGCGATGTGCGCTGCATTGGAAGCTCGCGGGATACATCCCATCATCGACACACGGGATCTGCCTAAACTCGAGGACTGGCGGCGCGAACTCCTCGGTTTCATTCGGGAGAGTGATGCTGTCATCTTCGTTCTGAGCTCGCATTCGGTGGCCTCGCCGGTCTGTGCCTGGGAAGTCGAGCAGGCGGCTTCGCTGAACAAGCGTCTAGCCCCGGTAGTGCTTGAACATGTCAGCGATGAACTCGTACCGCCCGCGCTGGCGAAGATCAACTACCTCGACTTCATCGATTCCCTCTCTTTCGAGAAGCAGGCCGACGTCCTAGCGAGTGCCCTCTCCACGGATCTGGGTTGGATCAAAGAGCACACGCGGTTGGGAGAGGTCAGCCGTCGCTGGGACGAGGATGGTCATCCCAACGTTAGGCTTCTGCGCGGCGTAGACATCGATGCCGCCGAAAGATGGGCGTCCCGGCGTCCCAGCAGCGCACCACCGCTGACCGAGATCATGCAACATTTCATTGAGGAGAGCCGTAGAGAATCCAATCTACAAGCGCGTCACTCGCGCATACGCAGCCTCATTGTGAACGGGGTGTCGGTCGCGGTTGCGCTGGTAATCGGCTCGATGGGCTGGTTTTACTATCTTCAGTGGCAAGAGGGGCAACGTGGGCTTGCTCAGGCTCGCTTCAAGCAGGGTCAGTGGACGGCGCGCGAGCAACAGGCCGAACATGCCGCCGGCTACTTCGCAGATGCCGTGAAGGTGGACCCGGGCAACGAGCAGGCCCGCGTGGCCCTGTACAACCAGCTGGCGGAGAACTGGCATCTGTTTCCGCACGGCCGCATCGAGGTCGGCAGGCCTGTGCGTACGGTGGCCTATCTCGACGATGGGGCCGGCCTTATCGTGACGACCGAATCCGAGGTCCTGCTGTTTCGTTCCGACGAGGATCGTGCGCCGGCGCTGCGGCTGAAGCACGACGAGGTCGTGCGGCACGCCTTGATGGACCCGACGGGCAAGCAAATCCTAACGACGGCCACGACATTCGGCTCGATCGTCGAGGCACCATACTGCGTCATTCGGTTGTGGGACGCTGTAACGGGCCAGCTGCTTGCATTGAAGAAACTGCACGGCGTGGCGACATCTTCGGTTTTCGCACCGAACGGCGAGATCATCGTGTCGACGGCGTTCCGGCCGGTGGTGCTTTCCGCGTGCCTCGATCGCGAAACCGTGGACCTAGGTGCTTCGCTCGACCGCGAGAGGCACAGGACCCGCAACGTGCCCACGGTGCTACGTCTGTCGTCGGACGGGAAACGTCTACTCTGGGGCTCCGGCGCCTTGGCGCCCGCCTTCTACATCTGGAATCTGCAGAACAATAAGCTCCAGTACAAGAAGACTTCGTCCATTTCGTTCAACGACCTAAGATTCGTCCTCAATGACACGAAGGTGGCGATCGCCGGACCCGACCATACCCTGTTGAGCGGCATCGGCAGCCCCAAGGTCGGATATGTGGCGGTGCAGGGCCCGGACGACCAAAAGCCAAACGCGGCCGTCCAGAGTAGCGACGCCCTGTTGTCCGTTGCAGAAGTCGATCCTTCGGGAAAGTTTCTGATGGCGGCGTTCGAGGATAAGTCGGTTCGGACCTTGGTCCTGCCCGGCAATGGGGCGCTGTTGGACGCTCGCCAGCAGGCAGTTATCTCGACGGCAAGGTTCAGTCCTGACGGCCTGATGATAGGCGCTGGTGATCGTGAAGGGCATGTTCGCATCTTCGACACGCTGAATCTGCGTCCGCCGAGTGCACTTCGCGCGCAGGGCGGGCCGATTACCGCTATCGCCTTCTCACGCACGTCGCCGCGCATGGCCAGCGCGTCTGAGGACGGTTCGATTGTGGTCTGGGACACCGCCACGACCGTCGCCAAGGAGCTCATACTGGAGACTGGCCGGCCACGCATGCGGGAGACCGCGCTACTCGATGAAGCGAGCTCCCGCCTGCTGATGCGAAGCGATGGCCGGGTAGAACTATGGGATGCGCTGACTGGTCGCCAGGCTTCGGAAATCACGCTGGACACCAGCAAACTCCGGCTTGCCGCCGTCACAGGTCGGGAGGGCCGTGCCCTGCTGGTCGGCGATCCGCAGCCGGTTCTCCTCGCGCTCGGCGAAGGCGCCATCACCCGGCTGAACGCGGACTTACCGCCGGGCGCGATCATGGGGGAATTCAATATGGCGGGGGACAGGCTAGTCGTTGTTTCGAAGGACATGGTGCAGGTCCTCGATAGCTCGACTGGCGCCAGCGTTCTGAAGATCGCCAAGGGCGAATCAGGCGACGCGTTTTATGCCGCCCGGTTCCTGGACGGAGGCGCGAGGCTACTCGTGGTGCGGCAAAGTCAGCTTGCGATATGGGACTTGAATAACCGCCGAGAAATCAAGTCGAAGAAGCACTCGGCGACTCGACGGGCGTCCGTCTTTGAAGACAAACAGTTCGTCACCAAGGATGAGCCGCTGACTGCCATCGACGTCAAGCTCGCCAAGGATGGTGACCGCTTCCTTGTGGTATTCGGCTACGAAGGCGCCAATGTTCGCGCGCCGGCCTACAGGCCCAACCAGGTGCTGACCGACGCGCAGCTCTGGTCGATTTCCGCATTCGAGCCCCTGGGTGCGCCAATCGACGCCGACCAGGAGATTAACAGCGCCATGCTTTCGCCCTCGGGCCGGCTCGTCGTCGCCGCTTCCGAGAGTCGCGCGGTCTTTATCGCAGGCAAGGATGGCTCACCAGTAAGGGACACCCTCATGACCGACTTCCCGGTGTTTCGGTCGACGATCTCACCCGACGAGGATCTCGTTGCCCTGCACGGCCGGGCGAACGACGTTCTGCTCGTCAACCTGCGCGACAAGACGGCGCCGCCGCGCCGCCTGATTCACGATGGTCCGGTCCTTTTCGCCGCGTTCCTCAGAGGCGGTTCTGTGCTGGTATCGGTGGCGGCGGATGGACGCGCCAGGTTGTGGGATGTCCACGAAGGAACCGTGATCGGTAGCGAAATCATCGTGGGCCGTTGTGACGAAGCTAAGCTGGCGATGAACGACGAGTTGTTGGTGACGCATCTGGCCGCGGGGGTGGTCGTGATCCGGCGCCTGCAGATGCCAGTCCTGTCTGCCGAAGAGCTGGCGTCCTTTCGCGAGCTGGGCGAAAGGATTGTCGGGATGCGCGTGGTCGACAGGGGCAACCTGGCTGCGCTGGTGGTGCGCGACGCGTCGAGTCCTGAACTCCCCGAGGCGAGTCGCGGCCTGCTTGGATGGTTCAGCCAGGCGCCAGCAGGGCGAACGGTGTTTCCGGGCGCGCAGCTGACACGCGCCGAGGTGATCAATCGGTACGCGGACGGACAGGTCGACAACTTGTCCGTCTTGATGACGCTTCTGCAGCAATCTCCCAACAACCCCCAGTTGCTCATGCGCATGGCCGACACTGTGGAGCGATCACCCGAGAACGATGCATTAATGGGGTTGGCGAGGTTGTGGAAACAGGTGGCGGAGGAGGCGCACCAGCCAGACAAACCCTGAGTAGTTCGCACATGTGCTGGAGCCCGCCAGCACAACCCAACCCAGAATGCCGCATAACACCCGCATTACCTGCCGGCTACAGCGGGCTTCGCTTGCTGTAGCCGGCAGGTAATGCGAGTCGTTGATCTTTCCACTTTAATTCTTAATAATTACCAAATATCGAGCAGTTTAATACTTCTGCCGTTGATGTGGGTTAGCGTGAAGGCTGGAAGGATAAAAATTATCTCTATGAGTCTTTGGAAACGGGTTTCCCTGTTCATGGATGTCAGATTGAATCCCGATTTTTGCAATTTTTAAAGGATACCCGGCCCGGAAAGGATCTGTTCAAGTTGGTCTTCGGTTTCTAACTCCCATTCCTTGTCGATCTCAAACCCGACACTTGCCTTGTATTTGGTTATTTCCAGGGTGTGGGTGCTAGAAGGCAACCCCATCTTTTCGCACAACTTGATTTCGTTATTCGTTCCCTTGCTTTTCCCGTCATGGATAAAAATGCTGTAGTCACTATCTTGCAGCACTCCTTTGCTTCTATGTTCAAACGCTCCACGTCGGAATTTAAAGTTCAGCGAATGGAGAACAAGGGGGATGCCCTGTTCCTGGGCCACCTTTCGGACCACGGCGCACACGCCTTCAGGTTCGGCATGCGTGACAATATGGTCCGGATTGTGGCGGTCAATTTCCTCGAGTACGATTATGCGCACCCGCTCGTCACTCAGCGTCCTGCTGCCATGAAATCCTAGTCGCACGGTTTTTTCTCCTTAAGAAATTGAGTAAACGGCATGAGCGTAAAGTTTTTTCTGCCAGGCGGCCAACGCTTCCTTGTCCGCGCAAAGTTGCGCCTTCGGGGTCTCCTGGTGAATGGGAATATCCGGATATTTGGCACGCATCCTGGACAATTGAGTAGGGCTGACCCGCATGAAGCGGGCAATTTCCTGGGCACCCATCAGGATTGCATCATTCTCGCTCATCTCGCTCATTCTCCTCGATCTCTTCAAACACCCCGGAATTGATCTGCATCCTGGCCAACTCGTTGAAGGCACTATTGATCACCAGTTCCACAACCTTTTCCGCCACCAGTGGTCCCATGTGGTAATCTCCGCCCATTTCAAGGACGATCTCCGTAGCATTGAGTCGGGCAAAATGCTCAAGGTTTCCCCGTAGCTGGTTATACCCGGCAAGTAACTGGGCCCAGTGGTCATCCACCAGCATCCATTCCTCATCTTCGGCCCGGGCTTTGATTCCCAATCGGTCTACTTCATACTGCAGCTTCCGCAGCTCCAGCCGTTCCCGCTCCTGTTTGTGGTCGATAAGGGCCAGGTCCGGCGTCGGTACCGCGCCCATTACCCGCACCATATATTCAGCGACCGATGCCCGGCTGACGGTTTTATCCGGGTAAACGATATATGCCCCCATCTTGGCATCGTTTCTGAACTTGCGCTCACTGATGGTGATGCCCTGGGCGAGGCACCACCTCCAGGCCTCGGCACGGTTTTTAAACCGTTCACTTGTCGAGGGTGGCCCCGACTCCTCCGGGAAATGCTCCTGCTGCAGCTGCGATACTAGCTGATCAAGATTCACCTTGGCCTTGTCCAGGTCAGCGGTGGCCGATGCCGAGGGTTTCTCCATCGCACGTTTCCGGGCTTTGGCCAACCAGTTGATTGCCAGCTGGATCCGCTCCCGATTGTCCGCGTCCACCTTCTCCAGCAGGCGCTTGATGGTTGCAGCATCGACGGCCATGATCAGCGACCACCCCGGGCAATCCTGGTTGCTTTTTGCAGGGCTCGTGCCCGGGCATCGATCCCGGCCATATAATCCTGGCCAAGATCGATCGTGCCCAGCCGGCCTTTACGCGTCGCCGGCAACGAAACCTGGATTGGTTGACCTGATCGCAACTTTGCAGCATTTTTCTTCATCGATCTGTCTCCTTGTCTTCCAGGTCATTTCCGCTTCAGCCAATCGTTTTTCGCATTCAGGGCAGAGGCTGCCGTCATGCTCACCGCCCGGGGGACCAACAGCCGACGCTCGTCCGCACCAGGCACAGAGAATCTGCATTACTTCTTTCATGCTTCCCGGTGGACGACACCCACCCGGCCCTGGAGCACTTTGAGGGCAAAATCCGCCAACTGATCGCGGATAAAGTCCTGTTCATAACCAGTTACCAGCAAGCCTTCGGCAGACGGCGCTTCCTTCCACTGCTCCACGCCTTCAAAACGATTTTCCAATTCGGAAATCCGGCTGGCCAGGACCGTGCTTTCATCGGTCAACCGTTCCGCCCGCAGCCGGTGGCCGGTGCTCTCGGCCTGCAGGCCTGAAACCGTTTGGCGCACCATCGCCGGCACTTGGTCAGCGCCGTCAGCCGCGTCAAAATTGTGGTCAAGGTTTTCGCCAATCTCCAACAAGAGCGACCAAAACCGTTCGGCTTCAGCACCACGTTTATTCCGCAGTTCCTGGGCAGCGGCAAGTTGGTTGCCAAGGGCCTGGACTTCTGCCGTCAGTTCGTCGCATCGCCGCGCCAGTTCCTGCTTTTCTTCATCATCGGAACCGGCTGCCGGCAAGAGTTGCGGCAGCATTTTGCCCAGGGCCTTTTCCACGGCTTCCGGACGGTTGACCATGGCACCGAATAGGTTGCCGCAACTGGAGCAAACCAATTCTCCATGCAATCTGGTCAGGGTCATGTTTTTGCGGCCACAGTTCTCGCAGGTTCCATCTTGCTTTTTTCCGCTCATTTCAAACTCCTTTTCTCGTTGTGCCGAGCCGCGCTCAGTCTTCAAAGAATCCAGGTCCACCACTTGCAATTCAGGTGGCCTTTTTTTTCCCAGGCATTGCAGACAACGGCTTATTCGGACCGCAGCCAGGGACAAACCACTGTTGTCTTGTACCGCCTCACGGGCTTGGCCCAACGCAGCCGCACAGGCCGAGGCGAAGCCGTGCTCCGTCATCCGGGCCGGTAGTCCTCTGGTGACCGGGCAGACGGCCCGCATTTTAGGTTCTTTACGCACAGTCTCACACATAGACCGGCCCCATACCTGCCTCGATAAAGGCATCATTGAGGACTGCCACCGGCGAGCGGTGCGTCATATGCCAACCGCCGCAGGCGGGACAGTTATACGGTTTGACCCGAACGCCCTTGCGGTTGAGTTCAATGGCCCGGCGGGTTGCCGCCTCCCGGCTGGCATACCGTTTTTTATCCCGACAAGACTTTTTGATCTTCGCGATGTTATGCCGCATAAGTGACCTCGCTGTGCAGTTGTCTAAGCGCGTCAGCGCCAATGTATCGGCCGCGTGGAAGCAACTCCAAGAATTCCGCCACCGCGCCGCCGCCGTACATGATTCGGGTGATTTGCCCGCGCCGCACAAAGGCATCCAGTGTTTCCGCATCACGCCGAAACCGGACCACGAGTTCGCCGTAGGGTGCGCGGCCATACCACACCACACCGGATTCGGTGTGCAGGAGTTCGGTAAAGCCTTCGATATCGTCCAGGGGCAGTGCAGAAGAGGAGAAGAAATCACCGCCCCCATCCCCCGATGAGGACAGCTCAGGGGAAATGGGGCTGTCCTGGCGAACGGGCGTTGAACGCTCAGGTTCCGGTTTATCGACCGCAGATGAGGCACGCGGCAGTACCGGCGGCAGGCCCGATTCCACCCACTGGCGCAGGTCGCCGCCATGGTCGCGAACAAAATCGCCCGGATCCTTGCCGGCCGGCATCGGCCAGAATCGTGCCTGGCGGAAACTCCGGCGCCACCGTTTGACCGAGGCCGGCCCAGCGCCCAGCTTGCCGTCCTTAGCCGGGTCGGCATCCAAGGCCACGAGAATCACCGGTAAATTTTCCAGCTCGGCCCGCAGTTTGACATCGATCCCGCCGGCCACTGTGCCCAAAGCCACCACCAGTACATCCCCGTGGGCGGCGGCCACGGCCATGGCATCCAGTTCCGCCTCCACGATCACCGCCCCGCGTGCCGGTCCCGATGGCCGCAGAACCATGGGCAGGTTGCCGCTGCCCTTGATCCAGACGTATTTGCGGTCGGACAAAAATTTTTTCCGCGCCGCCGGCGGCCTGCGGATCCGCAGCCGGTGCAGCTCGCCGCTGCCGTCGAAAATCGGAATCACCAGCCCGCCGGGTACCCACAACCGTTCCTTGCCTTCCTCGACCGGCAAGCCCAACTCGAGCCGGTCCACCCGCAGATCGTGCGCTAGCCAACCCAGTCGGTATTGGTCGATTTGGGCAGTGGCGATGCCACGGCTCCCCAGCCAGCGGATTTCTTCTGGCTCCTTGGCCAGGGACTGCCGGGCCTTCTCCAACAACTTTCCGGCCCAGGTACGCCATGCGGTTCCTGGCTGGACGGCTGTCACCTCGGCAAGAGCGTCCGGATTACCGCCAACCTGCGGTCGGACCGACTTTGGCCGACGTTTTACCGGTTCGCCGTTGCGGCACGGGCCGTAGTTCGGGCAGGAAGGGGAACAATCCTTGCCCTCGGCATCGTGGGCCTCGCGGCAGCTCATGCCTTCCATTTCCCGCAGCCACTTGATGCGATCGCCCTTGAAGCCACAGGCAAAGCAGCGAAATCCACCATCGACGAACAGCACGAACTTGTCCGAGTCCTTGGACCCGCCGCACTTGGGACACGGTCCGGTATGCCGGATGCCGCTCTTCCGCAGGCCATACTTGGCCACTATGTCCATCAATGATGCGTTCATCTGCTTTCGTCCTGCTCGTCCTGGTTCGTCTTTTCTCATCCTGATTAATTTTTTGTAATGATTTTTATAGGATGATGTACATATCAGGACATAGGATGAAATATGTGACGTGCGCGCATGGAAAAAAACCTCCCACCTGTTTTCAAAAAAATTCCGTGTGCGCGCCCGCGAATCTCGTCCTGCCGTCCTGTTTTCGGTTTTTTTGTTTTCATCTCAATAAATTGCGTCATCAGGACGGGCCAGGATGAACTAGGATGAGGCAGGATGAGGCGGTTGATCATCGCGCAACATCTCCGTGGATAGCTCCGGATGGTACAAAACTCCGAGCACATAGATCTTACCGCCCCGTTTCTCCAGGGTGTAGCCCCGCTCGCGCATGGCCTTGGCCAGCGTCCGGTTGGCAGGCGCCTTCTTCGGGTCGCCCTGGTTGAGGCTCCACCACCAGAGAAAGCACTGGTAGAGGCCCTGGAAACCGATCTCCCTGTCGGAGTCGTCGGGCGAGGGCAGGAGGCTGTCGTTGAGGAACTCGGTCAGGTAGTCTTCCGCCTTGGCCAGTTCGTCGACCGAGTCAAGGATCTCCTGGGGCGGATCCAGGCCGCGTTGCTGCCATTCCATGCAGCCCTCGACCAGCCATTTGAGGATGCCTTCCCTGTTCCGCATCAATCGGTCTTTGAGGTGCTTGTCCTTCTTGCGGAACCGATCCGCCAGGGGCGGGAATTTTTTGGCCTCCGCCTCCGGATCGTCGACATAGGCCCAAGGGAAATCGATCTTGAGCAGCCGTTGAACCAGGCTGAATTCGGATCCCATGCCCATCAGCATGTGGTTGGTGTGCAGACAAAGGGTGTGGGTGGGGTCGAAGATGAACATCTTGCCGAAGTTTGGGCGGCATTCGACCTTGTCGTCACCGGTCAGCCCCTTGACCTGGCCGGCGTCGATCCGCTGGCCGCGTTTGGATTCACCAGCAACCACCAGCCGTTTGCCATGGAGGGCGTACTTGTGTTCACTGGCGGCGTTGGGTGAGGGGTCAAATCGCTGTTCCGTGATCATCGACGGGCTGATAACGTGGTAATACGGCCCGAGAACTGAGCCTATACAGGAAAACAGCACACCTTTACCGTTGCGGCCGCCACCGATGAACACCGCTATGTATTGCTCATAGCTGTGGCCGGTGAGCGCGTAGCCGAAAAAGCGTTTGAGAAAGTTGGCCACCGCTTCTGAGCCGCAGACCTCGACCATGAACTTATGCCAGTCGGTGTAGTCGGCGTCCTTGAGGTAGTTCACATCAATGGCCTTGGTCATCAGATCCGCCGGATCGCCATCCAGGAGCACGCCTGCGGTCAGATCTATCACTCCGTTGCCGCAGGGCAGGAGCATCGGCTGCCGGTCCAACTCCAACTCACGGCAGGCCATGCTCTTTTCCACCACCGGCGCCCAGACCAACGCCTTCTTGGCGCCGTTCTCGGTGCGCAGTCGATCGACCCGTTTCCGGTACCGTTTGGCCAGTTCCAGGACCTTGTCGGCCTGTTCCTTTTTGCCCGTTTCTTCCAGCTTTTCGGCCTCGGCAAACAGATCCAGCGCTCGTTGCTCATACTGCAGGGCCACCGCCTCGACCGCCTTGAAGGCGTCGCGAAAATCATCCTGCTCCCAGACGATCCCGGTCCAACGCAGCCAGATCCCGTCTTTCGGAGTGGTGTTGAACAGGTACCTGCCCTTGTGCAAGGTGGCGTACAGCACTCCGTCACCGCGTTCGTTGGCATCCAGGCAGCTTTTGACGAAGTCGTCTTCCAGGTCCATCAGCCGGTCTTCTTCTTGTTCCAGCTCACGCGCCCGGTCGACCACCTTGCCGGCCATGCTTTCCTCTGCCATGGGCTACGCCTCCGCCAAAAAAATGACAGGTTGGCAGGGGCAACCCATTGACAATCCATCCATTATTGGAAAAATCATTTGTCCACCTTGTTGCAGAATTTTTTGCATTTTTGCATTGGACCAATATTTTCTAAATGCACCCACACGCCGGGGCGCGAAACACCCGCAGTGGTGAGGGCCGGGGGAGGACCCGTGAATGGTCATGACCACAGGCCTCCACCTGCTTGACAACCTGGAGGGGGTGTAAGGGGCTCCCCGTCATGACTTCAGAAACGTGTTGAGTGTGTCCCAAAACAATGGCTCGAATCGTTGCTTGAACGTGCCTTGGGCCACGCCATAGAAATCGAGTAGCGGTTTAACTCGGCGCCCAGTGCGACCGGCGAGCAGGACAGGGCGCAAGCCCCTGGCGCGAATGACCGAGGCGAATCGGCCACGCGTGCGGCCTTTTTGGTACGACTTGGACCGGTCAAGGAAGGTGCGCTTGGTCTTGGCGCCGAACCCTGCGCCCGTCTGGAATCGTTGATACACGCCCATTGCTAGGTTGCCCCGCTGCCGGCGGTCGATGACTACATAATCCCGCTCCCTGGTGTTACGGCGGCGTGACCGGTCGGTGATGTTGGCGCTGTACCCAGCCGCGATCTCGGCCCGGCCCAGCACGGACAGGATCTGCCGTATCTGGCCAGGAGAGACGTTGCCGTATTGGTTGAGCTTCGCCCCCAGTGCCGGCGTCAATTCCCCAAGGCTAATGCCACGTTCAAAGCCCTTCTGTTTGCGCTGCCCTCCGTCCACCTGGGGCAAGAGGTAATGCTGCCCCATACGGTCGGGCTCCTTGAACCATACGGTTGCCTGAAGGTTGTCTTTCGTTGCGGGAGTGAGCTGCAAAGAGTTGAGCGTATAACGGGTAGGGGTGTCGAAGACGGCTTTCATTTCCGCGACCTCGGCTTCCTTGATGAGTTTTCCGGTCTTGTTGAGGGCAACGGCGCAGGCCCGGTGAGCCTTTCCAGGGAATGCAGCCAATGCTTCGGCTACTTGACTTTGCCCGGAAACAACGATTGTGATGTTCATCTCAACTCCTCATCGCTGGCGGAAATCTGCCCTGGCAGACGATGAACAGGGCAGGGGTGCAGCGCACCCGGTGGATTGACCGTAGCGTTTGAATGCGCCTTGCCGGCTGATGCCGAGGGCACGGCCAACGTGGTCCCAGGATCTTCCGATCCGGCGCTGGCCATCAATGGCCACTTTGATAGCTGTTTCAAGTTCGTCACGCATGCCGACCAGCCTGGCCAACTCGTGTTCGTCGGCATCGGCGACGCGTTTTCCTGCGGCCCGTATCATTCTCGCCAACATGCCCAACCATTCGCTCGTCTCGACTCGTTTCATGCGGTTTCGTGTAAACGGTTTGTTGACATCCAATCGTTGAAAATGGTTAGTCGAGTCCATTGCCTTGTCTCATCCACGCCCGGCGTTCTTGAGCCGCGCCTTGGCTTCGTTGACATACTTCCGGTCGCCGGTTTTTCGGGTCATCTCCAAGGCCTTGGCCATGTCGGTGGCCAGGGTATCGACCGAGACGGGCGCCATGGCGTTCTCCCGTGTCCATCCGGCAATCATCTTCTTGATTTCGGCCATCTCCCGCTGGAACGTGTCGAGTTTGACGAGCAGTTCCTTGGCCGTGTGTTCGGTCAACGGTTCACCCATCTTTCCGATCCCTCGCATATCGGGCCACCGTGCGTTCGACCTCTTCAATGGCTTCTTTCTTGAGGTTGTTGATGGTTTCCATGTCTGCCCCTGCCTCGATGGCTTGCTGGAGCCTCGCCACCGCCGAGTAATCCGCCAGGATTTCCTCGTGGATGGTGGGCAATGGGTCCCTGATCCCATCCACCTGCGCTGCCGGATCAATGGCTGTTGCCAGATAATCGATCCCGGCCCGAGCCACATAGCCGGAGCCAGCGGCATCCAATCGCTCGAACAGGGTGTGCAGTAATTCCAGGGGGCTCTTGCAGCGGCATTCGGTGTGGGCAGGGTCCTGCGCCCAGTTGTGGGCCGAGCGCACTTCCCTGTTAAAAATACGTGCCACAATGTTCGCCCCTAAAATCTTCCTGGCGGCATGGAACACTTGCCACGGCTGCATTTTCCCTTCGCCGTATGACATGGACATTGCCGTTTCTCCTGATATTCTGAAGATATGGAACTCTATTTCGTTTGCATCAGGTGCCCGTCCCCTGTACTATCCTGGCAATGCCGCCAAGCATCATGCCCAAGGTCCGTCCAGGGGGCGGGGCTTTTTTTTATTCCCTTGGCAGAAGAAAGAGCACAGCCACGTTTAGTCGCGCATCACGTCCCGGCTTTCGTTACGGACGATGCGCCGTGAAGTCGTTTTTTCATGCCGGCGCTTTCTTGTGCCAAGGGGCTAATCTGTTTTCATTGAATCAACTTCCGTTTTGTGGAGGTCGATGGATGCAACGCTCAACGCTCGTTCAATTGCTCGATGTGCTGAAACAAGCTGACTCGATATTTCCAGCAGACAACGCTCAGCTAAAAACGAAGCAGGATTTGGATCTCCGTTTGGCGTTTCTTCGCCTCCAGATAAAGGTGCAAAACAGGATAGCGAAGCTGAAACCGCCAGGGAAACTTTGAGCCCGGATTCATCAGTGTATGAGCAATCGAATTTCACACTTGCTCCTGCTCCGGCCATAGGTCTGAGATTGGTTTATTGACAGCCTCGGCAATGGCCTGGCGGATGCGTGACGAAACCGCCCGATTGCGAACCACCAGCGACACAGCCACATGGCTCACACCAAGTGAACTGGCTATATTTAACTGTTTGACACCGTTGGTCTTGAGCAGGTTTTTGATTTCTTGACTGTTCACACCGTATCCTTGGCTTAATTATTATTAGGCATTTTTAAGGTAAAATTAGGGTCAAATCAAGCAAAAGAAAAAATAAACTTAATTTTTTTCCCTATGGATGCAAAACTGCATGAAATCATAATAGAAAGGATGAAGGCGGTAGCTAAGGTCAGAAGCCAAAAAGCCTTGGCCCAAGTTCTTGGTATCTCGCCAGCCGCCTTTACAGATTCAAAAAAAGCCTACAGAATCCCGGTCCGGTGGTTTGAGATCATGCAGGAAAAGTTCGGTGTAAGCAGGGAGGAATTGTGCAAACCACCTGTTCAAGTGGTGAGCAACGGTGGACTTCTTTTAGGAGGGGATGTTTGGCAAAAAAGGCGGACAAGTGATCATCAACCGACAGCCACCCAAGAAAATCTTCGCTGGATAGTGGAATGGATGAATAAATACTACGGGGAAAACCCATCCCAATCCATGTACCTCTACGAAGACCTCAAAGATCGGTATCCGTCATTCCGCGAATTTGTCGAAAAAAAACGGGCCAGCGGAGATCATCAAGCCGGACTTCCTGGAGAAGTGTTGGTCAACGACAAAGGATAGTCAATAGGCAATCTTGCCTAGATGATAAATCTAGTTGAGAAAAATATGTATAAAGACAATCGAAAAAACATAATGTTGCTGTTCATTGTTAATGCAGTTTTTTTTTCCATCCCTGCAATAGTATTCGGGCATCCTGGTGGTCTCAACAGCAGCGGGTGCCACAATAATCGTAAAACCGGAGATTACCACTGCCACGGTGGCGGCAATGCAAGTAGTGGCGGACAATCAAGGCAGAGCAGCTATGGTGGAAACGGCCTTGAGATCGTTCCCGCCAGCACTCCCAAACCACAAAGAGAGCAAGGGAGTCGTATGGTGAGCGTAGCTCCCAAATCACAAAGAGAGCAAGGCGTTCGTGTTGTGGGCATAACCGATGGAGACACCGTTCGTGCTCTTATTGAGGGTCAAGAGATGGATATCAGGCTGCACGGTATCGACGCCCCTGAAGGCGGCCAAGCTTTTGGCAAAGCAGCTCAGCAAGCATTGAAACAAATCATCACCGGCAGGCAGATCAGTATCAAAGTCCTCGATCGAGACCGGTACGGGCGGTTAGTCGCTCTTGTTTTTGCAGATGGAGCGAACGTAAATGAAGCAATGGTTTCATCTGGATATGCATGGACATATCCTCAATACTGTAAGCAATCGTTTTGTAACGACTGGAGGCAAAACCAAACAGTTGCACAATCGAACCGTAAAGGATTGTGGCAAGAAGTAGAACCTACCCCGCCTTGGGAATGGAGGCACAAAAAGTGAGCAAACCTCTATTGTGGTTAGTTGCTGTAACCATCCCCATTATCGCGATTTAAATTTATGACTCGACCAAGCCATACAAACCGGAAGGGACGCCATATCGTGCCGAGTGGTATAATATAGGGACGGAGCCCGATAATTTCTAACATCCAATCAACCGGACCGGAATAAAGCGCGCCTTTTCAAGGTCGGCAAAATCCGCCGGCTGGTTATTTTTTCGTTATGTGAATAAATAAATGACTGAAAACTACAAAGAGAAACTAGAGGACGTTGAAGCATATTACCGAAAATCGCTGGATGCATTATTGAACTACGCAAAATCGTTAACATTCGACGGAACCCACCCGCTGCACGTAAGCACGGTTAGCCTCTATGGATCGATACTTGAACTATGCGGCAGTCTAATCCCACTATTAGAAACCGAGCACTATTCAACAATTCCTGTGGTTTTAAGGAGTATTCTCGAAGCGTATGTAGACTTAGAAAATCTATGCAAAGAACCAAAATATGGTTATTCACTGGAAATTAAAAGCATTATAGAAAATCTTAAATTCTTGAAAGAAGCCAGAAACGAAAAAAATGTATATCTCGGAAAAATCGCAGAAGCACCAGATCTGGATGAACGAATAACAAAAATGGAGACGGAAAAGAATCGTTTGATGGGTCTTGGTTACAAAAATTTAAACAAATTCGAAAAATTTCACAAAGCTGGACTGGATAACGAGTATAAGACTATTTACAACTGGTTATGCTGCGCTTCTCACAATGATTATAGAGCGTTACGAGGTCGTCATTTTGAAGCACATGAGCAAGGCCTTAAGATACATTATTTCAAGGAAGCTAATTTTCAGGAGCTGGAAACTTTATTTGGGGTTGCCTCTGAACTACTTCTCAGAGCATCTTTTTCTATTCACACACTGCTGTCATCGGACAAAAAGCCTGCACTTACACATTTGCGTGAAGAGTTGGACAAGTTAAGAGACGACACATAACTAGCCAATAAACCGGACCGGAATAAAGCGCGCCTTTTCAAGGGCGGCAAAATCCGCCGGTCGGTTATTTTTTCGTTAGATGCGCAGGGGGCATGATGGCTATCACAGTTGTCGAGGGTAAGTTATTCAACGGGGTTGAGGTCGCGAACGCGGAGGACGCCAAGGGTGGTTACTTCGTGGGTTTCAGCGCCACCGTTAACTTTCTGTGCGTAGACGAAACACATCCAGCGAGTCTGGTGGGGGTCAAGTATTCGACTCACGAGGTAAATGATACCGCTGGGCCACGTCCACCTGACGGGCACGTGAGGGTGACGATGCTGGTCTCGGGTGGCCCGTGGCGCCAACGCATGTGGAGTGAGGATACTCTTGCTAGCGTCGAGTTGCTGCTTAACTCACCTGGGGACTTCATTGCATGGACCCCTGGACTGCTTCATCAATGGTGGGCACAAGGTCCTGCGACAATGGTGACCGTGACCCTCGATCAATCGGCAAGTATGTCTTGTAACGAGCCGACTGCCGCAGCGGCTGTCGACGAGACGGAGGAAATCGGTCCGTCGGAGAATGCCCTGCTGACCACCTACGAACAGAACTGGGCTCATGTTCGTCACCTCGAAGCCCAGCGCACTCTCTCAATGAACATCTTCGTTGCCGTGTTGGTAGCGGTGATATATGCCTTGTCACGTGCGGAGAGCGCCTTCTTTGCGCCCTACGCCTTATGTGTTCTCGCCTTCTTCGCCGGAGTCAATTTGCTTGTTTCGGTCAAGACGGAAGGTATCATCAATGCCTACGTTGGTCGTAGTGTCGAAATTACGAAAGTTCTTCAAACGTCACAACTTGCCGGTGCTCGTGTGCGGGAAGGAGTCTGGAGCAAAATTAGGCTTGGGTGGATTTATCCCGTCTTCTACGGGACCGTGTTATTCGGTTCACTTGTGATTTTCGTCCTCTGGTGCCTCCTTAAGCTGGTTTGCTCCCGCGGCTAAAAATGGCGTCAACTCAACACTCGCCATTTAGAAAAACCGGAGACGGAACCCGATAATTTCTAACATCCAATCAACCGGACCGGAATAAAGCGCGCCTTTTCAAGGGCGGCAAAATCCGCCGGCGGTTATTTTTTCGTTAGCCCCTTCGCCTTGCCCAACTTTGGTCCCAAAGAATGAACGACGACTTGCTCTCTCTCAAATTCGATGGAAAGGAATTGGCAACACGCTCCTTGCCTATCTACGAGCTTGCCACTTCCCTTATCGCCATTCAGCGCATCGTGCATAAGGCTGCACTCTTCGCCGAGGGAAAGCTTGACAGGGGCATCCACTTACCGACCCGCAGGCGCGAAGAGCTCGCTCTTCAGATATCCAGCCACAAGAAAAGCTCCGATCTTTGGGGACTAGCGCCATATCTAACCGATCCAGCCCTTGGCCCGATCTTTCAGGGTCTGGTCGTTGCAGGGTTGGTTGCAATGGGCGCGTACATTGGAAAGAAGATCGGTGCCACGAAAGAGACACCAAAGAACCAGATTCTGATCGTCAACATCTTTCCCGAGATTCGGCAGTTGGCAGACCGCGTCGGCAATATCGGAGGCGTCGACCGAATTGAGTTTCTTGGTCCTGGTGTCACGGCTGGGCATGGACTGATCATTGACGCTAAGACACAAGAGTACATTCGCGAATTGAAATACAAGCTGGTTCCAGGCGCCAAGACGACTATTTCAGGCGTAGTAACTCGATTACTGCCCCAGTCGTTCCGGCTCGACATTGAAGACGCGCCCGGGCATTACATTCGCATCGCGATGGACGAAAAACTGTTTGAGAAGGTGCGGCGCTTGCCCGTACTTATGGAGCGTGAAGTGCGATTTGAGGGAATCCCTCTGTACAAGCTGGGCGCCACCAATGGTGGCGCCCACGAATTTCGAGCAGATCGAGTGATTCTTCCTCGCGCTCGGAGCAAATGACGCTGTATTGGGCTAACTAATCATTCTGCCGAACCTGTATAAAATAGGGACTGAGCCCGATAATTTCTAACATCCAATCAATCGGTCCGGAATATAACGTGCCTTTTCAAGGGCGGCAAAATCCGCAGGCCGGTTATTTTTTCGTTAATAAAACAAATGACACAGACATTTAGGCATTCAGCAGGATTTGGAAAACGAATTGAATATTGGATTATTGGCAATATGCTCAAAGAAGGGCTTGATGTATATGTTCCAATGGTAGATGATGATGCGATAGATGCTGTTATTAGACGAAATGATGATACTTTTGTTACAGTGCAGATAAAAGCTAGATCAAATACAGTTGTTTTTGGAGATGCTGCATTATTCGCAGCAATTCCTCATGAATATCGAAATAATTATTGGTTTGTATTTTACTCAGAAAGAATGGATATGATGTGGATAATGACATCAGGAGAATTTATTAAAGAATCTGTCCAAAATAGAAATGGAAAAAATAAAGGTAAGCGAAGCATCTGGTTTAACGGAAAGAATACTAAAAAACAAATAGAGCACTGTAAACCTCAGTTCGAAAAATATAAATCAACAAATTTTGATAGATTAAAATAAAGTGCGAACAAATCGTTCCAGCGGAAGTCGCGAAAAGCGCGGCTTCCGCTGAACTCTTGTTAGAGAATAGATAATTCATCGAGGTAATTAGTTATGCCTGAACAAAAAAGATTTTATTTTGACTTCTTCCAGTGTGAAACATTATCTGGACGTGCAAATTTGCCTCAGGTTTCACCTGACGAAATATTTCATAGATTGAAAAGAAGGTATCAAAATGAAGGAGAAAATACTGTACGTACTTTTAAAGGTATAACTTTAGAGTTAAGGCATATTCAAGAAACAGATTATGGCTTTCGCGGAATAATCGGAAAATATAGAAAAGCTATATTACCCCATGCTGCAATACCTGGTGGCGCGGAGCGTGAGCTTGACCTTGAAGAAGATGAACATTTAATAGAGAAAGCATATTTTAAATACTTTAGTGATTATGCATTGATTATTTTGCAACGAAATAAATTTGCGCTAAACTCAAGTGTCTTTTCGCAATATCTCTCCATTAATGGGTATACGACATCTTTGAATCCAATTATTGAGGCAGCTGATCTTGAGAGATTAATGAACAATAGTGTAAATTTAAGATCTTTAAAGTTGGCTATCGCTAGACCGACAAATCCAGACCTTTTTTTAGGCGTTGAACATGACTTCAATAACTCTATTATTGCAAGTCTCAATAGCTCTAATGCTGCTGTTGTGCATATCTATTTGCGAGGGAATGGTAAATCTGAAGAACCTGAAAAAAGATATCTTGCAAATTCTTTAAAGAGAGCAATTTTAGAATTAAAAAATAGATTTAATATAAAAAAGGCTGACGTTCTTTTAGAAGAAAACGGTTTGACTCATCCTATAGACTTGGTAGCAGATCGTTTATTCTATTTCACGGATATAGAAATGATTGGCAGGTATCCATTGTCAACCGATATGTGGGCTGCTCTTAGAGAATCAAGGGATGACAAGGAGCAAGAGCTTCAAAATTATTTTGGAGTGTTAAGGGGTGGGCAGCTTGCTTAAATCAATATTTCGTACTGGATTGATAATTCCTATAATTATCGCATTTTTAATAACATATTATTCTTATTCTTCAGTTAGCAACTTAGATGCTAATAAAATAGAACCTATAGCATCTACAGTTTCAACTGTAGCTGGTATATTGTTTGGCTTTGTAATGGCATCTGTTACTTTGTTAGCATCAGCAAATGGTAATGTTTTAATAAAAAATACACAAAAGACTAAATATCTCCCTGGGCTCGTTTCACGATTGCATCGCATGATGGCTTGGTTACTTCTTGTCTGTATTGTATTTTTATCCTGCCTTTTTATACCTGACACTGCTATTATTCATAGTAATATATTTCCACAAAATACCAAGTGGGTTTCTTTAGTTTTGAGCTTCGGTATTTTCGTTTTTAGTATTTCAGTCATAAAATTTATTTTTGTTTGGCGTGAATTTTCTAATTTCGTATCGAATATGTAAAAAAGATTTGCTCTAACCAATCAATAAACCTGACCGGAATAAAGCGCGTTCTTAAAAAAGGCAGCTCCTCGGCCGGCAGATTATTTCACCGTTAACCGTCATATTTACGCATGCCCTACTCTGTTGCCGAAGCACATAAGTTGTTTGAGCAGCTACCGGTATTCGCGGCCACACGGTTACGTGAAATTTCGGGCATGGCCGAGCCGTATATCAAAGTAACAGATCGCTACGCGAAGCTCGTGGCACGCCTTACCAATCTTCTCGGGCACACGCCGCCTCGTGATGCGCAAGATCGGGTTATCCGCGACTTGCTGGCGGACGTCTTTGACTTTCTTTACGAAGCAAGATCGCTTATCGTTGGCGGTAAATTGTCCATTGCATATCCACTTGCGCGGAGAGCGTACGAATCATTGTCTCTGCTTCATCTCTGTTCTCTTGAGTCGGCATGGGCAGTCAAGTGGCAACGCGGTAAGCAGATCGGAAACGCCGAGGTCAGAAAACACCTAAGTGCCAATCCTATGGGCGAACCAGAGGCTGCAATGAAGGAGTTGTACTCATTCTTCTCCGAAGCCAGCCATCCAAACCGAGATCTTGTTTCTGGTCGCATGCTTGGCGAAGGAAACGAGTTTGTCTTGGGGCTAATCGGAAAGCCGGAACTATTCCTCGTGGTGGACTACTGTGCCAAACATCTGGAGTTGTGGCATTGGTTGGCGGCAACGGTGAGTTACTTCTATCGCGAAGTTATTGGCCCAAAAGACCCCGAGTATTTCGAGGAGTATCAACAGTGTTTTGAGCAAGCCAAGCCGGTCAAGAGATGGCTTGCAGAGAACTCAGTTAGTCTTCATGCAGAGGCTTTAGAAATCGCACGCAAAGAGGGGCACATCAAATGACATGGCTACCGTCCGAATCAAAAGCATCCATTGGTGATTGGAATAAATATTGGGAGTTCCGCAGAAATGATGCTTAATTCCAACAATAACATCCTTCGAACAAGCCGCAGATGTTTCAGTTAGGCGGGAGGACATAAAATCGGATGTCGGAGTATTTGAGGAATATAGTTCATGAGTTTGAGCAGCTAGCGCTAAACAGCGGCCCAGGTACTGTCGCAAAGCTGAAGCAGTATCTGAAGGAGCTAGACGGCGGCACGAATGAAAAACACATCATCCCTTATCTCGCTTGTAATGCGCTTATCTACAAAGGTGTCGACGGGGTAAAGGCGATGACCGATGTGCTTCCAGAGGCACCCGGCCATGTCTACCCTATGGCTATACTGACATCGCTTCTACAAGCTAGCGAAGGGTATCACGCAAAAGATTTTTTTGAATCAGCTGAGTCCAACTCTATCCTGTACAATCCGATTAACGATGATGTTCGTGTGGCCGCAAGGTCGGCATTCTTATCATTTCTTGATGATTGCCGAACGAGTCCAGAATCGTTCGACAGGCTGATCAATCTTTTATACCACGAACAAGCGCGGTCAAGCTACGAGAGGGACGCCAACAGTCGATTTCACGAGGTGGCTTTCAAAATATTGACGGAATCCACACTCCGCATTTCCGAGCGACACATCGACAAGTTGGATCGGCTTATAAGGGCAGGTGGCCGAGAGGAAGAGTACCAAAAGTTCTTCACTGAGAACCCGATATTTCTCAACCCACTTGCTAGCCAGCTTATTAGTAAGCACAAGCTAGGAGACGATTTCATCACGGACTATGTCCTTGAGACACTGACTGGCGAGTATGTGGCCGTAGAAATTGAAAAGCCCTCGGATCCCATATTTACCCAGTCTAATGACTTTTCCTACCAGTTTACTCATGCCTTTGGTCAAGTTTTGGATTTCATTGAGTGGATTGAGCAGAATGTTGCTTACGCTCAAAAGAAGCTACCGCGGATAGCTTCTCCCAGAGGCATTCTAGTCATCGGGACCCGGGCTTCTCTAAGCGAGCTGCAAGAGGGCAAGCTCCGGCGATTCAATAAAAATAGCAATGCTGTGGAAGTTGTGACTTTCGACGACTTGCTTTCGAGGGCAAAGACGCTTCAGGAAAACATCAGATACCGTGCGGGATTCTCATAGGATTTGCGAGACGAGGCTTCGAGTCCGGAATCGATAAAGTCAAGCCAAGCGCCTAGCTGGAGCTTAACAGCTGCTGTGTAGCCGCGCCTCTTGCCTGGCGTTAAAATTAAAGTATTTCATGTCGGTCATGACTTAGTATTTTTTCCAGGGTGGATCCGAGATAAAATCGATTGGGGGGGGCGTGGAAAACAAGCGTAACGTATTCGTAGCTGGGGTACATGGAGTCGGAAAGGGCTATCTTTGTGGGAAGCTCGCACCAATGCTTGACGGTGTGCATATAACGGCAAGTAGTCTTATAAAAGGCCGTAAGGCATTAGGGGTAGCAAAGGCAATTACTGGTATCGACGCAAATCAGGCCATACTGGTTGAAGAGCTGGCTAAGTTCAAGGCTGCCAGTCCTTTTGTACTTCTAGATGGGCACTTTTGCCTTTATAATAAGGAATATGAAATAGAGCCAATTGACGTCCGACTCTTTAAGGAGCTTAGTGTCGCTTACATCGTAATGTTAACATGTGCTCCTTCCATTATTTTGAACCGCCTCGTTCGGCGTGATAACAATGCATCCAATCTAAGTATTTTTCATTTAGAGAAATTGCAAAATGCTGAAATTGAACATTCTCGATTAATTTCTTGGAAGCTCAATGTCCCAATAACATTTTTAGATGTTTCTAGTGAGGACCTTAGTTATCTGCCCAGACTATCAGAAACGATAGCACTTTATTTTTCAAATAAATAAATTAATCCTGTTAGGTCGTATGCGATTGTTAATAGTAACTTTTGGTCCATCTCTGGATGATATCTTCTGCAATCCTTAATCGGATCCAGTTTGTAGGCTCAATTGATTATTTATAATGAATTTTCTTATAGATACAAACATCTTTGTCCCTCTTGAACCTGCGTCAAAATTTGATTTAGAGGCCAATACAGCAACGGCTCTCAATTTCCACAGCCTCTGCTCCAAATCTGGAAATAAACTATTTGTTCACCCCGCAGTCACGGTTGATATCGGCAAAGACAAAGATGATGAAAGAAAAGCGCTCCGTGCGACTCTTGTCGCACGATATAATGTGCTTGTATCACCACCTCCACCAACGATTTTAGATCCCTCTATCGTTCCACAGGCTGAAGGAAATTCAAATAGCTGGGTCGATAATTGCCTTTTGGCGGCTCTTCAGGGAGACCTTGTCGATTATCTTGTTTCCGAAGATATCGGGATCCATAAAAAAGCAAAACTTCTTGGTTTGGGGCCACGTGTCTTGCTCCTAGGTGATGCGGTCACTCTGCTTCAGGATCTCTTTGACAAAACCCCTCCGTCGCACCCAATCGTCAGTACTCAGTATGTCTATGAAATTGACACAAATGACCCTATCTTTGAATCATTACGAACTGATTACGGCGGCGTAAAGTTTGATCAATGGCTGGTAAAGTGCAAAAAGGAACATAGGCAGGCCTATGTTGTTAGGTCGCCAACCGGCGGATTGTCCGGAATTCTCATCTGGAAGCCTGAGGATTCTTTGCCAAATGGATACAAGGGAAAGGTTTTAAAGATTTGCACATTCAAAGTCTCAGGCTCCCACGGGGGCAATCGAATAGGAGAGCTTCTCTTGAAGCCTTTATTCGAATTCATCGAGCATAATAAATATCAATTCTCGTATTTCACGGCATTCCCAAAACAGGATCAGCTTATTGCCTTTGCGAATGATTTCGGTTTTTTTGAGATTGAGAATGGTGATTCACCCGGTGAGCTTGCTCTCTGCAAGAGATTCGAATATTCAACAGAAGAGGCCGAAAATCTAACCCCCCTGGAGTTCCACATCAAATTTGGTCCAAGAATTACGAGCTTCAAAAATAATGCATCCTTCGTTGTTCCTATCAAGCCAGAATATCACCTGACTTTGTTCCCTGAATTAAGGCCGATTCAGACAAGCATTACGCCTGTGCCATTAAAACCGTGCGGGAACGCAATCCGGAAGGCGTATATCTGTAATGCAGCGACGAAAAAAATTTGTGTTGGTGATAACCTCTTTTTTTATAGGTCCCAAGATATCTCCGCCATTACCTGCGTCGGCATTGTGGAGGATATCATTCGCTCTCAAGATGCTTCAGAAATTGCGCGGTTTGTGGGCAAGAGGACGGTGTATCCTTTTGATGAAATAGTAGAAATGTGTAACTCAAATGAGGCGTTAGCCATACTCTTTAGAATGGTAAAAGCCACAGGCCCACCCTACATTCGCCTGCCGACTCTCAAAAAAAATGGTATATTAAAAGCGCAACCACAATCTATTACTGAACTCAGCGCAACGGCAATACAATGGATAAGGCAACACGTAGAGATGTAATCATGATTTCGATTCATCCTGAATTCGCCCACGCAATATTCAGGGGGGAAAAAAAGGTAGAATTCCGGAAGCTCAATATCCCGCGTCATGTCGAGCACGTTGTAATGTATGTGACAGCTCCTGAAGGGAAAATTGCTGGGTATTTCAGCGTGAAGGATGTGGTCGAAGCAAACCCGTCCGAGCTCTGGAGGAAATTCAAAAAGGTGTCTGGCACAACTGAAGATTTTTTCTTTGAGTATTATGGAAATCAGGATGCTGGACTGGGACTTCTTGTTGATCAAGTGGAAGTGTTTAAGAATCCTATGGGGCTAGACCAGATTGCAGCCGGGTGCCGACCGCCCCAATCCTTCGCATACGTCGATAACAATCTTTGGAAGGCGTTAAGGAGAAGGAAAAAACACACAAAACCTCCTTCTGTGGAAAATAACGAACCGTGAGTGTTCGCCCCCATCCCACCAAATCAAAAAGTGAACCTGGGAAATGGTGGGTCATTGATATCGGAAGAGGCAAGCAGCGGGAGCGCATCACCTTTAACGGCTCGTACGAGGAGGCCTGGAGGTATGAGCGATCCATACGGCAGCAACCCGACCACGTTATTGAGGGATCCGCTCCCAAAATAAAGGATGTGGTGACCTTGTTCCTTGATTGGTACAGAACTGAAAATTCCATAAACACGGTCAATGATATTCGGTTTTGCCTGGATAACCATATCATTCCATGGTTCGGTAATTTCCAGCCGAAACAGTTGACCGTCGCTTTGTTCAATAAATTCAAGGCGGATTTGCTTGAACGAGGTTTGGCCCCTGTCACGATCAACAAGAACATGAGCTACCTTTCCAGCCTGTTGAAATGGGCTGCAGAGCATGGATACTGCCAGCCGTTGGCGTTCACCATTCCCAGGTTTTCAAAAAAGAAAACAACAGCCGAACCGGTTCAGCCTCTGACTCGTCGGCAAGTGGATGCATTGTACGAATGCCTGGATCCGGAATACCGGCTGCTTTTTCTGTTGATGGCGGACCACGGACTCCGGAAGGAGGAAGCCCTGAACCTGCGGGTTGAAGATGTTGACGAAACGCGCAAGACGATCCGGGTATACGGGAAGGGGAGCAAGTACAGAATCGTCCCTTTTTTGTCCCATAGATTTGAGGATGAATTGAGCAGGGTCCTTTCGGAAAAACTCGAAGGTTGCCTGGTCGTCAACCCGGCAACCGGCAAACCGTATCATTCGATCCGGAAGGTGTTGACCCGGGCGGCGAAAAAAGCGGGTTTAAGCCGCCAAGTGTACCATCATCTGTTGCGCCATACCTTTGGATCCCTGGCGGCCGAAGCCGGGATGAATCCGTATGCATTGCAACGGATAATGGGACACAGTAATATAGAGACAACGAACAAAATCTACACTCATGTCGGCCTCGATTTTGTCGGTGAAGAAGCCCGTAAAATCCGTGAGCAAGGGGTAGGGCGGTGACACGCCGTATCTGTGTCGCCTTGTAACATCTTGAAATTAAAAATGATTGAAACGGATTCCTGATTCCTAATCCTGGTGCCGGAGGTTCGAATCCTCTCTGGAGCACCAATAAAAACAAGGGGTTATGTCTGTTATGTAACCCCTTGTTTTCTCGTCGGTAGGATTTTGGTAGAGTTTTATGGAATTTTTTGTCCTGATTTCTCTATCGATTTGTTTATGCCCTTATTTTTATGTTAATTTTCTGTTTTTAGTAAATTTGGGTTTTCGTAGATGTTTCCGATTACTTCTGCAGAGTGTTTTTCTATTGTCTCTATTAACCATTCAAAAGAGTCTGTTTCTGACCAATGTTTTTTGTAATCTTTCGTGGTCAAGGTCCCAAAACCACCACTATCATTAATGACAACTTTTACTCCTTCCTGTGTCTTTATAATATCACCATTATAAATTTCTAAATCGTTTTTATTATGTACCTAAAGAGCCGAGTGAAAACAGCATGAAGAAATTCTATGTATAATGGATAGGAATTATATCAATAGATGTACTGATTCACTGAATTAGTGGAACCCTGTAGAATTCTAGGAGTAGAGAGAGGAATCGAAGCTGTTGCAAAAATAAACACCCACCGGCTATAAGTAGGGAGGTGTTTAATTCGAAAAGTGAAAATCCAGCGACTGATGCATGAAAGCATAAATAACCGTACCCTGAGGGGTTGGTATAGATTGCGCCCTTCTATTTACAGGGATACAGTTATTATATCTTCCGAATCATCTAAGTTCATTCGGTGTAGATTTTTCAACTATTCAACAAGGAGGCGAATTGCATGACTGAATCAATTTTTGCTTTGCTGCAAAAAGTGGGATTTACCCATCCCCTGCACCCTGCCCTTACTCACATCCCCATGGGCATGGTAATGGGGTGCTTTTTCTTTGGATTGCTAGCCTGGAAAGCCCAGAAAAGCGAGATGAGTCGAACCGCCCTCCATTGCTCCGTCCTGGCTCTCATCTTCATTGTTCCCACTATTCTTGCCGGTATTTTGGACTGGCAGCATCGGTATGGCGGCAGTTACACACCGCTCATCATTATCAAAATGATTCTGGCGCCAACACTTACCGGTCTTCTCGGCTACGCCATCTGGCTCAACCGGCAAGGTGCTGACCCAAAAAAACTGTTCATTGTCTATACCCTGTGTCTGGTTTGTGCTGTTGGTCTCGGGTTCTCCGGTGGCGAACTTGTTTACGGCGGATGAGAAAAGAAAACCTGTAAGCAGCTGCACTTAAACGATAGCGTTAACAACCAAGAGGAAGAATTATGTCCAGAATCAAGTCTGTAGGTTTTATGCTGGGTGCCGTTTCCCTGTCCTTCCTGTTCACCGGCATTCTTCAGGCCGCCGGATACCAGCACTCGCTCACCGTCGATAAGATAACCTTTGACTGGAGTATCGAGGGTGAAAATATCGCCATCAAACTTGCCGCCCCGACCAAGGGCTGGGTGGGCATCGGGTTCCATCCCACGGAGGAAATGAAGGATGCCAATATCATCCTCGGCTTTGTCAAGGACGGCAAAGTGGAGATCGAAGATGATTTCGGCAACCAGCCCACCGTGCATACGGCGGACACCAGAAGGGAAGGCAAGGATAACGTTACGGTGATCGGCGGCAGTGAAACCGGGAACACCACCACTCTGGAATTTTCCATCCCTCTGCGGAGCGATGATCCCAACGACGGCATCATCGAACCTAATGGCGACACCAAGGTGATTCTTGCCTACGGCCCGGACAGGGATTCCACCAAGTTAAAACATCAATATGCCAAAACCATCACCGTGAATCTTGCAAGCGGCACCATGAAATGAAATTGGAAAGCCGGGCATATCATACCCGGTGGCTGCTGCTGACCCTACTGCTGTCCTGGCCCTTAACAGCGGCAGCACATGGCCCGGGGACGGAGACGGCCCATGAACCTCAGGCAACAATGCTCGCACAGCCGGAAGAGGTTGTCGCCCCCGGAGAGTGGATACAGGAAAAAATTGGTGATGTTGTCCCCCTTGATGCTGTCTTCAAGAACGAGCACGGTGAAATCGTCACCCTGCGTCAGCTGATCGACAGGCCCACCCTGTTGTTGCCGGTCTATTACAGCTGCCCGCAACTCTGCTCCTTTGATCTGGCCAATCTGGCGGATGCCGTGCGCCGGAGCAGCCATCCTGTAGACAGTTTTCGGGTTATCAGCATGAGCTTCAATGCCGAAGAAACCCCGGTGACAGCGGCCAAGGTCAGACCCAATTACACCCAACTCCTGGCTAAGGATTTTCCGAAAAACGACTGGGTCTTTCTCACCGGCGACACCCTCAACATTCGCAAGGTCACCCGGTCTATCGGCTACACCTTTAAAAAAAAGGCCGATGCCACTTTCATCCATCCTTCGGCGCTGGTGGCTCTTGACAAAGAGGGGCGGATTATCAAGTACGTCTATGGTTCCTTCATTACCGGTGACGTTGACCTCGCTCTTGCCCAGGCGGCAAAAGGGACGCCTACAAACTCCATTCGCCGCTTTCTTGCCTTCTGCTTTTCCGCCAACCCTCGCCAGAATCAGCAGGTTTTCGTCTGGTTCAGAATAGGAGCAGTGACAGTCCTCACTGTCGGAGGCTTTTTTTTCCTGCGCTTTCTCCGCGGGAAAAAGAAAACTTCGCAATCAGACGCAAACCCATAAATCATGGCCACCACCCCCTCCTTCTACGAAACACCGTCACCTGCCGGTCAGACCGGCATCAAGGCCTGGCTCTTGACCCACGATCATAAACGACTGGGCCTGATGTATCTCTGGGCAATCCTTTTCTGGTTCGTGATCGGCATTACCATCGGTTTCCTCATCCGCATGGAGTTAATGACCATAGGCCAAACGATTATGTCGGCGCAAGTCTACAACACCGCCTTCACCCTCCACGGGGTGATCATGATCTTTCTTGTGGTTATTCCAGTTATCCCTGCCATATTCGGCAATTTTTTCCTGCCGATCCAGCTGGGCACCGATGATGTTTTTTTTCCCCGACTCAACCTACTGTCGTGGTACCTCTATATGTTCGGAGGTCTGTTGGCGATCGTCTCCCTGTTCACCGCTGGAGGCTTTCCCGATACCGGCTGGACATTTTACGTCCCCTTCAGTATCGGCACCAAACATAATGTGCCCCTCACAGTTTTCGCGGCCTTTGTCCTCGGCATGTCCTCGATGCTGACCGGACTTAACTTCATTACCACGGTTCACCGCAAGCGCTCTCCGGCCATGGGGTGGATGCAGATCCCGCTCTTTACCTGGTCGCTGTATGCAACCGCCTGGGTACAGCTCCTGGCCACACCGGTGATCTCTATCACCTTGTTGCTGGTCATTGCCGAACGACTGTTCAGTATAGGTCTCTTCGACCCGGACAAGGGGGGCGATCCTATTCTCTACCAGCACCTGTTCTGGATATACTCGCATCCGGCGGTCTATGTCATGATTCTGCCCGGCATGGGGGTCATCTCCGAGATCATCCCCACCTTTTCGCGCAAGGCGATCTTTGGCTACAAAGCGATTGTCTTGTCCTCGTTGGGCATCGCCACTGCCGGTTCCCTGGTCTGGGCGCATCATATGTTTGTCAGCGGCATGAGCGATACCGCTGTTTTTGTCTTTTCCCTGCTCACCTTCCTGGTAGCCATACCATCGGCGATCAAGGTTTTTTCCTGGGTTTCGACCCTATACAAAGCCTCGATTGAGATGACCCCTCCCTTGCTGTTTGCCCTGATTTTTATTTACCTGTTCTCGGTGGGCGGGCTGACCGGCTTGATCCTGGGAGCCGCAGGACCGAATGTTCATGTCCACGACACCCATTTCGTGGTCGCTCATTTCCATTTCACTATTTTCGGCGGCACCGGTTTTGCCTTCTTTGCCGCCCTCCATTATTGGTGGCCGAAGATGTTCGGCGTCATGTACAATTTCCGCCGGGCTTATATCGCCGCCACCATGGCTACCGTGGGCTTCATGTTCCATTATGTGCCGATGTTCATGGTCGGCCTGATGGGCATGCCCAGGCGCTCTTATGACTACCTGCCCCAGTTTTCCAGAGGCAACGGCTTAGCTGCGGTCGGCGGCACACTGCTTTTCAGCGGCATCATCTTGATGCTGATCAATCTCATACTCAGCTTCAGAAAAAAAACACCCGCCACAGCCAATCCCTGGGGAGGATGCACTCTGGAATGGACAATTCCATCCCCGCCACCCTTGCATAACTTTATCAGGGAACCAAAAATTAAAGAGTATCCCTATGATTTTTCCGAAATCCTGAGCAACACTCCCAAAGAGTGAAACCGGCCCGGACAACGAATGCCCGACGTATATGCGATCAACTTAATGAAAAAGGAAAGTCATGGTAAGTCCGCCTGATCATACCGGCGTCCGCATAGGCATGTGGCTCTTTCTCTATACGGAGATCATCCTCTTCGGCGGACTCTTCGTGCTCTATGCCGTCTATTTTTATGACTATTCCTCAGACTTCGCTCAAGGCGGCAAAGAGCTCAACCGGGTTATCGGCACATTCAACACCATCCTGCTCCTTCTCTCCAGTTTTACGGTGGCCGCTTCGATCACCGCGATCAGGCAACAGGCGCAAAAACTCTGCCTGCGACTGCTGGCCGCTTCTTTGCTCTGCGGCCTCATCTTTCTTATCAACAAATATATTGAATGGGGCCATAAATTTGCTCTCGGCATCTACCCTAACTCGCCGGACCTGAGCGGCGGCCCCCATGGTCGGAATATCTTTTTTGGGCTTTACTATGTGATTACAGGTCTTCACGGTTTGCATGTGATCATCGGCATGACCCTGTTGGCTCTCAGTTATTGGTTCGTTTATAAGGGCACCATCACGGCACAGCGTTTTGCCCTGCTCGAAAATTCGGGACTCTACTGGCATCTGGTTGACCTCATCTGGATTTTCGTCTTCCCGCTCTTCTACCTGATTCTGTAACGAGACCAAGGAGCCCTACATGGCATCCACCGAACAGCATTGCATGTCGTACCAGACCCTGGGTCTAGTCCTCGCCGGCCTCCTCCTGCTTACCGCCGTCACGGTTGGAGTGAGTTATATTGACCTGGGAGTTTTTAATGTATTCCTTGCTCTGGGAGTTGCCTGTACCAAAGTCTCGCTGGTGCTGCTCTTTTTCATGCACCTTAAGTACGAGGGGCGGGCGATCAGATTTTCCTTTATCGGCACAATCTGTTTCCTGGCCATAATGATTGGTTTCACCTTCTTTGACGTCGCCTTTCGCCGCTAACCAATGGAAAGCATAATGGATCCTGTCGTCGACGTAGACCGGGCATTCTGGTACATTTTCATCGTTTCCGCCCTCCTCCTCACTGGCATCACGCTGGTCATGATCTTTTTTGTCGTCCGTTACCGGCGCAGCCGTCATCCCAACCCATCGGATATCCGTGACAACTGGAAGCTCGAAGTCCTGTGGACGGTGATCCCGACCCTCATCGCCCTGTCCATGTTCATGGTCGGTTGGAAATCCTATACCGGCATGCGTACCGTTCCAGCCGGATCGATCCAAATCCAGGTTCTGGCCCAGATGTTTTCCTGGATATTCGTCTACAACAATGACAAGGAATCGGAAAACCTGCTCGTGGTCCCGGAAAACACCCCAATCAAACTCAATATCGAGTCGCTCGATGTTATCCACAGCTTCTATTTGCCGGCCTTTCGGGTCAAGGTCGATGCCGTAAAGAATTTTCCCACTTATGTGTGGTTCAGGACCCAACAACCAGGGGAATTCGATATTTTGTGCGCGGAATACTGCGGCCTCGATCATTCGAAAATGCTGGGCAAACTTAAGGTGCTTTCCCAAAAAGACTATGAAAACTGGCTTGAACAGGAAGCCGAATAACCAGTCGTCGGGATGCAAACATTGTTCAAATCCGACTATCCGATGAGCGTGCCTCTTCACCCTTGGCTGCAACTCATCAAAATCCCTCTTTGCATGCTGGTGGCCTGCTCAGCCGGGTTTGGCTTCATCCTCCATAAACCGGAGCTGACCCCATCCCTGGGAGCCACTCTTTTCGGCGTCTTTTCTCTGGCCTGTGGGGCAGCCGGATTCAATAGCCTGCAGGAGGTTTCGACAGACAATCTCTTGCACCGTACCTCAAAGCGCCCCCTGGTGACCGGTTGTCTCAGCAGACGCGAGGCCATCTGCTTCAGTCTTCTGCTTGTCTTCCTTGGTTTTCTCTGCCTGTTTTTGAGTGCGGACGACTGGCACCCCCTTTTGCTGAGTATCACCGCACTTGCTCTTTATAACGGCATATACACCCCGCTGAAACACACCTCTGTTTTTGCGTTGTTTCCTGGAGGCATAGCTGGGGCTCTACCTCCTTTAATCGGCTGGGATGTCGCAGGCGGCTTATTGACTGACAGTCGGGCAATGGTTCTTCTTTCTTTATTTTTTCTCTGGCAGATCCCCCATTTCTGCTTGATCCTTCTCTATCATCAGGAGGATTATCGCGCGGTACAACAACCGACACTGATCAGACTGCTTTCTGAACAGAGCTTGAAACGGATCACGATGGTCTGGATACTAGCTTTCACAACCGTAGCACTTTCGCTTACCCTCTACCGCGATCTGTTGAATACAGGGGCACGAATAACCATAACCCTGATGGCGGGCGTGATGATTTCTTTATGTATTCCGCTTTTCCTCAAAACAAATATTTCGACCTACCACCGCCTGTTTTTCATCTTCAATGGATCGTTCTTCTCCACAATGCTGACTGTGGCTTTTCTGCAACTGCATACTCTTTAATGAGTTGATTGCATGCTGTTCGCAACCCTGGTTCCAGGGTATACAAATTAGATTTCACTCTTGATGAACTTGTATTCCCCGCCACTTTTGAAAATTGGGCGCACGACTTAACCCAAAGCCCATGTACAGCTCGCCACCACCTCAGGGCTGGCTGGCCAGGGCAGCGGCTTTGGCGAAGGCTTTTTCCATGTCCGGTAAATGGGAAATATCGGGAACTACCTGGATATATTGGACAATGCCTTGCTTGTCAACGAGAATGACGGATCGGGCCAGCAGCCGCGATCCCTCGATGAGTAAGCCTATTGACCTGCCGAAAGCCCCCTCTTTATAGTCCGAGAGATATTGAACATCCTCCAGTTTGGCTTCCTTGGCAAATCGGGTCTGGGCGAACGGTGTGTCACGGCTGATGGTCATCCGTTTGACGGCTGGCGGCAGTTTATCGCCCTGCTCTCCGAGAGAGTGGGTCTGCACCTCGCAAACCTTGGTGTCGATGGAGGGAACGATACTGAGGAAAAGAACGCTGCCGCGGTAGTCATTGAGGTTGACTGCCTTCATGGTTGCGGCATCGATTAGGCCGGTGTCCGGCAATTTCTTGCCGACTTCGATTCCAGTGCCGGTGAGCGCCAGTTTCTCGCCTTGCCGGCTTACCTCGGTGCCGGGAACAGCGCTCTTCGAGTCGACCGGGACAGAAGCCTGTTGCCCGTTGCAGGCGCTCAGCGCCAGCGCAAGGGCAAGTCCTGCGAAAAAGCATTTCTGTTTGAACATAATCTACCCCCTGAATCTCTCATTATCCTTTCGGATATATACGTTTCAACCGCGCATTGTGAGTGGGATGATTTTTACTTGGCGCAAAAATTGATGGTTTCGCAAAAAGTCAATTTCTGTCATTTCGAGGAGCACTGCGACAAGAAATCTCTCAATTGTCCCAGAGATTTCTCGCTGCGCTCGAAATGACAAAATGGGTGTATTCCCATGTTTTGCAAAATCGACAAAAGGGGCCGCTTTACAAGCTCTGCTCTTGCCAGTCGAGTTCGGTGCTGATGGCGATCGCGGCGCGGAGCGAGCGGAAGACCGGGCATTTATCCATATGGATCCCGAAGGCCCGATCGACCTTGTCCTTATCCTCCCTCGGGGTCGTCAGCCGGTAGACAACGTGTATCCTTTTGATCACCAGGACTCTTTCTTCCAATTCCACCTCGCCCCTGGCCTCTCCCACCAAACCCTCTCCGCCCATCCGTACCTTCCGTGCATTCAGCGTACCGCCGAAGGTTCCGGTCAGTCAGCCGGCAGTGGCAGCGACGATGTAATCGAGCGTGGTGGCATGCGGTTCGGAAATGTCTGGGGTCACCCCATAGTGGGCGGCAATCGCGCCATGGACCCCGAACAGGACCGGTTCCTTTTCCGCCGGGAGAAAGGCACGGCGCAGAACCCCCTGCACCGGCTCGATACGCACCTGGGAAACATAGGCAACTTCTGTCATTTTTTCCTCCTTTCTGTTTGCGAGCTGCGGACCAACGGTAGACCGCGTGCCCAGCAGTACTCAGTCCATTACGTTGATCATCCACGATACCCCGAAACGGTCGGCGACCATGCCGAAGAGCGGCGACCAGAAGGTCTTGGCTAGGGGCATCTGAACCTGACCGCCGTCGGACAGGGCCGCGAACAGGCGCTGGGCCTGCGCCGTGTCCGTCAATGAAAGCGACAGGGAAAAGCCCTGAAAGGTCGAAGGGCCCTGGCAGCCGCCGTCTGAAGCCATAATGGTGGTGTCGCCGATGCGCAGATTGGCGTGCATCACTTTTTCCTCGGCCCCGGACGGGCACATGCCGGGATCAGGGCTCTCCTTGAAACGGAACAGCGCGGTTACCTCGGCGCCGAGCGCCTTGCGGTAAAACTCAAGCGCCTCCTCGCATCGGCCTTCGAAGAACAGATAGGGCTCAACTTGCATAATGGGTCTCCTTCACAGGAAAAAGTGGGTTGATGATCGTTGCATCCGGGTCAGACAAGCCGGGTCTTGCTGATCGGCAGCTGGCGGATGCGCTTGCCGGTGGCGGCGAACAGGGCGTTGCAGAGGGCGGGTGCGATGGGCGGCACCCCCGGCTCGCCGACCCCGGTCGGCAGGTCTTCGCTCGGCAAGAAATGCACCTGCGTCATCAAAGGGGCCTCATCGATCCGCGCTACCGGGTAGTCCTCGAAGTTGCCCTGCTGGATGCGGCCCTGCTTCGCGGTGATCTCGCCCATCAGGGCCAGGCTGACGCCGAACACGGTTGCCCCTTCGAACTGGGCGATGACCCGCTCGGGGTGGACCACCCGTCCCGCATCCACCGCCACATCGATGCGCGGGATGCTGATGCGCCCCTTGTCGTCAACGCGAACATCAACTACCACCGCGATGTAACTGAGAAAACTCCGGTGCGCCGCAAAACCCAGTGCCCGTCCCTTTTCCGGCTTGGCTTTGGCCCACCCCGACTTCTCGGCCACCAGTTCCACCACCCGCCGCAGCCGGCCGGTGTCCCAGGGATATCGGTCGAATGGTGTCCCGTAGTTGAAGTTGGTCGTGCCCTCGGCCGGGAAATCGATGGTGCGCGGCTTGCCCAGCACCTCCAGAAAATACTCGATCCGGTCGCGCCCGGCGGCCGCGGCCAGCTCGTCGATGAACGACTGGACCGCAAAGGCGTGGTAGATGTTGGCCACCGAACGAAGCCAGCCGATACGCACGTGGCTTTGCGCCGGTCCGTTCTCGGCGCGCAGGTTGGGGATCGCGAAGGGCACGTCCACCCATCCCAGGGCCAGCTCGACGTCCCCGCCGTAGGTTGCCGTGGAGTCGAAGAGGGACGGAATCGGCGGAAAGGCGCAGCGCTGCAGCCAGGCTGTCGGCCTGCCATGGGCATCGGTGGCCGCCTTCATGTACATGGCCGCCACACTGTGATAATAGTCGTGGCGGATATCATCCTCGCGGGTCCAGGTCACCTGCACCGGCTTGTCGATTTTCTTCGACAGGATCGCCGCCTCGGCCACGTAATCCGGTTTCGACTTGCGCCCGAAGCCTCCGCCCAGCAAGGTCACATGACAATGGACGTCCGCTGTGGCCACCCCGACCGCCTTGGCCACCGTCTCCTGCACTGCCTGTGGGTTCTGGGTCGCCGTCCAGATCGTGACCTTGCCGTTCTTGAATTCGGCAACCGCTGCCGGCGGTTCCATGGTGGCATGGGCGAGATGGGGGACGTAATACTCGGCCTCATGGATCGTGCCCCCCTTGGCGAACACCGCATCCACGTCGCCGATGCTGCGCACCACCTTCTGCGGTTGACGAACGGTAGCCAGTAAGGATGCTTTAAAGGCCTCCGATTCATAGTCGCCATGAGGGCCCGGATCCCACACGACCTGCAATTTTTTCCGCCCGGCCATCGCCGCCCAGCTGCTGTCGGCAATCACCGCCACCCCACCCAAGGCCTGAAAGCCGTAAGGCGGCTGGGCTGCTTCGATTACCTCCGTCCGTAGGAACCCCTTGACCTTGCGCGTCTCCTGATCGTTGTACGATTTCATCGTGCCGCCCAGCACCGGCGAGCGCTCGATCGAGGCATACACCATCCCCGGCATGCGGGCATCGATGCCGAAGATCGCCTTGCCCGTACAGATGTTGGCCATGTCGATAATCGACACCCCTTTGCCGATGTAGCGGAATTCCGAGGAGGCCTTGAGACGCAGCTCCGTCTGGGCGGGCACCGACTGTTGGGCGGCCAGCTTCACCAGGGCGCCGAAGCCGAGGGTGCGGCCGTCGTTGTGCACGACCTGGTGATTCCGAGCCCGGCACTCTGCAACCGGCACGCCCCATTGGAGGGCGGCAGCGCGCTCGAGCATCAGACGGGCGGTCGCGCCCGCCAGACGCAGGGGCTCATAGAAATCGCGAATCGATTTCGATCCATCGGTATTCTGGTCGCCGTACTTCGGATCGCCGAGGGCCTGCTCGACCCGAACCCGCGTCCAGTCGGCCTCGAGTTCATCGGCCGCCACCATCGGCAGCGTGGTGCGGATGCCCGTCCCCATTTCGGAACGATGGGCGATGATGATCACCGTGCCGTCCGGCTCGATTCCCAGGTACACGCCGGGTTGCCACGGCCCCTCCGTCGCTGCCAGGGCCCCGGTCGCCTGGTCGGGAAGGAAGCGGGCGCACAAGATCAGCGCCCCTGCCGAAAAGGCGGTCTTGAGAAAACCCCGGCGACTGACACGTATCACCCTGTTCATGATTTCACCCCCGCGGCCAGTTTAATGCCTTGGCGGATACGTTGATAGGTGCCGCAGCGGCAGATATTGTCCTGCATGGCGGCATCGATATCCTGGTCGGTCGGTTGCGGCTTCTCCTTGAGCAATACCGCCGCCTGCATCAGCTGGCCGCTCTGGCAGTAGCCGCATTGAGGCACATTGCACTCGGCCCAGGCCTTCTGCAGCGGATGATCGCCCTGGGCGCTCAGGCCCTCAATGGTCACGATCTCCTTGCCTTCCACACTCGCCATCGAGGTGATGCAGCTGCGTGCGGCCGTTCCGTCGATCTCGACGGTACAGGCCCCGCAGAGTCCTTCGCCGCAGCCGAATTTGGTACCGGTCAGCTGCAGATGGTCGCGCAGATACCAGAGCAGGGGCATCTCGGGATCATCGGTGAAGGAATGGGAAATGCCGTTCACTTTGAATGCAATTCCTTTCATGGAGCGCTCCTTGGGTTAGAGGGTCGTGTCAGCTGCAAGATGCTTCCATGGGCAGGGCTCAACCAAAGTAGCGCCCGCCGTTGACATTGAGGGTCTGTCCGGTGAGATAGCCGTTGCAGGCGAGCATGGCCGCCACTTCGGCGATCTCTTCGGGGGTGCCGAAGCGGCCCACCGGGATGAGATCCGGCCGCAGCTGCGGCAGGTCGGCGAGCATGTCGGTGTCGATCGGACCGGGGGCAATGGCATTGGCGGTGATTCCTTCCCCGGCCAGGTGCGCGGCATAATAGTGCATCAAGCCGATCACTCCTCCCTTGGAAGCCGCGTAATGCGGGCCGACCGCCCCTCCGATCTGGGCGGCGACCGAGGATAAACTGATGATCCGGCCCCAGCGGGCGGCGCGCATATCCGGCAGCACTGCCTGGGTGACGAGGAAGGGGGCCTTGAGGTTCACCGCCAGCACCTCGTCCCAATCCTCCTCAAGAATGTCTTCACTGGTCCGGCGCAGGGCGATGCCGGCATTGTTGACCAGAATGGTGATCGAACCCAGAGTCCGGCGGACCGTTTCGACCAGGCCGGCCACCTCGGAGGCCTTGGCAACGTTTGTCCGGACCCGGACCGCACGCGGGCCGAGATCGCGGATCCGGGTGCAAACCTCCAGAGCCGCGTTTTCGTTACGATGGTAGTTGACCGCCACGTCGGCACCCCTTTGCGCCAGCGCCAAGGCGATCGCCCGCCCGATGCCCCGGCCGGCTCCGGTCACCAGGGCAACCCGGCCGCTCAGTTCCCCGCTTATGTTCGTCATGGCGTTCTCTCCCCTCAGAGGATGCACATAGGCCGTCAGGCGGTGAAGCCGCCGTCGACAGTCAGGCTGGCACCGGTCATGTAACTGGACTCGGGACCGGCCAGATAGGCAACCAGCGAAGCGATCTCGTCGCCGGTGCCGTAGCGGGGCAAGGCCAGCAGCGGGATCAGTTGTTGGGCGAAATCGCTGCTGGCGGGGTTCATGTCGGTATCTACCGGACCGGGCTGGACATTGTTAATGGTGATGCCGCGCGGGCCGAGATCGCGGGCCAATCCTTTCACCAGCCCCACCAGCGCGGCCTTGCTCATGGCATACACGCCGCCGCCGACAAAGGGCATTCGCTCGGCGTTACAGCTGCCGATGGTAATGATGCGTCCCCCGGCCTCCATGTGCTTGACCGCAGCCTGGATAACGACGAACGCGGCACGCACATTCACCGCCAGGGTGCGATCGAAATCTTCCAGGCGATAGCTGTCAATCGGTTCGACTACGGCGATGCCGGCGCTGTTGACCAGAATGTCGATACCGCCCAGCTCTTGTACCGTCCGTTCCACGGCCGCAACCAGTGCAGCGGCGTCCGCGCTGTCGGCCTGGATCGCGAGCGCTTTCACCCGCAAGGCCTGGGCCGCCTTCACTGTTACCTCGGCCTGATCCGGCCTGCTGACATAGGTCAGCGCCACGTCCGCGCCTTCCTGGGCCAAACGCCTGACAATGGCTGCACCGATGCCACGACTCCCACCGGTTACCAGCGCCCGTTTGTGTTCAAGTTGACGACTCATTCGATTCTCCCGATGGGTACGCAACAACCTGGTTGCACAGGATATCGCGGTTTATTTGCGGTTGAATGACCATAAAATTTGCGGCATGCCAGGTGTCATGGCACAGGTGACCTCTTATCCACATCGGTCAATCCGGTTGGGGGCCGGCAGGTAACATAAGCAAGTGGGGTGCCCGCCTTTGGCTCATGCTCAATAATTATGCGAGGATTACAGCGGAAAACAATAAGGAAAAATCAGATAATAAATAGATAGGAATTATATCATTCTGCAGGATTAATGAGCGTATTCGGGAGGGAGGTGGCTGAAGTGTACTGTTTTTCTAAAAGGTCAAGCCGAGGCGTCAAGCGGATATAGGGTATTGACATTCCCTCGCCGAAAGGAGCAGATTACGTTCTGATAAAATTGCAATCGTTGAGGTTGATGAGATTTTCTCGGGCCGTAGCGTAAGTGATAATCTCTGCCAGTTTCGCAGCAATTCCCGCTATACACTGAAACCCAGTAAATACGAGGTTTCTCATAGCCGAACAGGTCGCCCTGATCTACAAGCTGCGCTGGGACATAGAAGCGTCCTTTGCCTGGTGGAAGTGGCACCTCAAGGTCTACCACCTCATTTCAAGAAGCCGCCATGGTCTGATAATTCAGAGCTTGCCGGCTTGATCGCTTATCTCCTGCTCGCAATTTATTGCCATGAACAGCATGGCGAACCGGTCAACATTCACCGAGTCCGCCAGTTACGCAACCAGATCCTCAATGAATCTCGATTGGAGCACTCCCTTCAACGACTCTGCAGGGGGAAGGGACACCGGAAACCATATATTCAAGTCCTTAACCGGGCACCACTGGTTCTGGATAGACCCAATGCAACCTTCAAGCGATCATTTCGACCACCCCCCCATCCACTCTGAGCGCCGCTCCGGTGGTGGCCGACGCCTCGGGAGAAGCAGCGTAAACAACCAGATTCGCAACTTCTTCAACGGTAGCCGCACGCTGGATAATCGAACTGGGGCGATGTTTCCTCACAAACGCAGCTGCAGTTTCTTCCAGGGACAGGCCAGACGTTTTTTGTTCCTCTTGTAGCATGGCTTTAAAACCATCCGATAAAGTTGGCCCAGGCAGGATAGCGTTGACCGTAACACCATTTCCTGCGACCCTCTTAGCCAGGCCGCGGGAAATGGAGAGATATGCGGTCTTGGTGAATCCGTAATGGATCATGTCGGCGGGGATGTTGAGTCCTGATTCCGACGACAAAAACAAGACCCGCCCCCAATGACGCTGCATCATGCCGGGCAGATAAGCGCGCGACAACCGTACGCCCGACATGACATTGACCTCGAAAAACCGCGTCCATTCGCCATCAGGAATCTCGAAGAAGTCCTGCAGCTGATAAATGCCGACGTTATTGACCAGGATGTCTGCCGAAGGCTGCGCAGCCACCAGAGCCGCGCAGCCTTCAGCGGAGCCAACATCTGCTGCATAACCGCGAATAGTCGCGTGTGCGGCTTCTGACTTGAGCTTGGAGACCGCACGTTCGACGGCGGTGGCCGTGCGGCCATTCACTACGACTTCAGCGCCCGCCTGTGCTAAGCCTCTGGCGATGGCGTAACCGATGCCTGCCGTGGAACCCGTGACGATGGCAATCTTTCCAGAAAGATCTATTTTCATGAAAGTGATCCTGCTAAAGATGATGGATGAGAAGTCTGTAATCCTGAAAACGTATTTCCAGTTCAATCGTGTCGGCCCAATCGTAAGCTTGGTTCTTCCTCCGTTCTGGACATTATGGCCTGCTCAGGCCGAATATTTTCCTTAAATCTAAAAACGGCAGTTACCCCGTAATCGCTGCCGCTGGCGGAGGCAGCAAGCCCGAAATTGAGGCCCGTTTGTTCAAGAAGCATAGAAAAGCCAGTTGCATGATGATCATGAGGCGCGATCCATGGCCGCAACTGCTCCGCAGCATCATGAACCGCCTGATTGGCCTGCTTGAGTAACTCGTTCATCTGTTGCGCCCACTGCTGACCGTCTTGCATCCAGGCTCGTTCCAACTCGCATGGGGGATATATATTGCGTAAACTTTTGCTTGAGGCGTTATGCAGCCGCTCCGAGTGCCGCTGTTGTTGCTTCCAACTTGGCGTGTGGGCAGAATGGAGGAGAGAACGTAATCAGTGAAACTCGCGATATCATAAAATTGGAAGAACGAGTTGAAACGCCATTCATATCCAATGGAACTACTCAGACGTTGATCGAAGACCTCGCCACACGATGTGCAGTTACCATGCGCAGGGTAGACAATCACATTATCGTTCAGTTTCAGATAAAAGTCAGTAACCACCGGCTTTGCCGGTGGTTACTGACTAAAAAACCATCTCTTTGATCGTCCAGAAATTGAATTTGTCGACAAAATAATTTTCTCTCCGCTGGGATCAACGAGTGAAGAATATTTTTCATTCAAGGGCGACCAGAGAGTGTGGTTTGATCCGATTCTTCTCCTCTGCCAGTTGCGGTCGAGACAGTACCGTAAGAGCAGCCCCTCACTACAAGAAGCGTTCAGTGGGGGGAGTGCACCTCTACGATAAGGCCATTTTGATCACCATCATAGTTGTTTGGTATTCAATAACCTGTTGATCACGTTGATTGAACCCCTTGTTTTTATAAATAAACAGGAACCGTTCCGGATTTTTGGTGGGACGAAGGTCAACGACTTCGGCTTCAGCGCGGAGGGTATCTCCAAACAGAACCGGAGAGGTGATTCTCATATTGTCCACGCCGATGTATGCATAAATTTCATAGCCGTCCTTGGCGAGCAGTTCGGCAATCGTATCGGCATGATGAATCAGGCCATCAACCACCGTAAAAATAATTGGGCCTGCCAGTGAGCGCTCTTTAAACCAGGTATTCTTGGCATATTCGGCATTGCTGTGCACCGCCATGTTGAACCAGGTGAGCTGATGCAGTAGGGAAAAATCCCCCTTATCGAGAGTTCTGCCGACACGACACGGAATCTTGGTTCCTGCTGCTACTGTACCCATTCGTTTCTCCTTGTGTTGTGAGTAATTGGAGTGTTCGACAGCCCTTTTACGCGTTGACATCGACCACAACATGACCGGTGATCTTCCCCGCCAGGAGTTCCTTGGCGTACCGGGGTACTTCCGCCAGCGGGATGACGGTATTGATGGTTGCCAGGGCTTCATCCGAGATATCGGTTACCAGGCGCTGCCAGGCTGCTTTTCTCTGCGGTGTCGGGCAACTCACCGAATCAACCCCTCTCAGGCTCACCCCTCGCAAAATAAAGGGCATGACGGTTGTCGGCAGGTCAAAACCGGCCGCCAGCCCGCATGCCGCCACACAGCCACCATACTTCATTTCCGCCAGAATTCGTGCAAGGACGATGCTGCCGACATTATCAATGGCGCCTGCCCATTTCTGGCTTTCCAGCGGCGCGGGAGGCTTGGTCCATTCTTCCCCGCAGGCAACCTCCTTGGCGCCGATTTTTTTCAGATACTCGTGAATGGCGGGTTGTTGAGAACGGGTGAGCGCTGTCACCTCGTATCCCAGCTTATTGAGAATTGCCACCGCGTTGCCGCCTACCCCGCCGGTGGCGCCGGTCACCAGGATCGGGCCGCTGTCCGGTGTTACACCGGCTTCCTCCAGGGTCATGACCATGAGCATGGCGGTGTATCCGGCTGTACCGATGTACATGGCCTTCTTCGTATCCATACCCTGGGGGAGATGAATGAGGAAATCGGATTTGATCTTGGCCATCTGAGCGTATCCACCCCAATATCGCTCACCAACGCTCCAGCCATTAAGGATGACTTGCTCACCTGGATTGAATGCAGGGGATTTTGATTCAACCACTGTGCCCGCTAAATCAACGCCCGGTACAATTGGAAAGATGCGAAATATTTTGTTCCGATTTGCAAATCCCAATCCCTCTTTAAAATTCAGGGTTGAATAGTCGACCTTAATCAGCACATCTTCGTCAGGCAGGTCCGCTACTCTCAGCAGTTTCAGGGATGCAACCAGTTCGTTTTCTCCTTTCTCAACCACAAGAGCCTTAAAAGTGTCGTTGCTTGCCATTGTGCGTGCTCCTTTCATGTAGGGATGTTTGTTTCCTGTTGCTCTTCCACCTTTTTATTTATGCTTGGATGATAAAAGGGCACACCTCCATGCAGGAGGGTGACGCAGCTTCGGCATGTGTGTTGACCTTGCTCGAATGGGTGTCAATTGAGCTATTTGCGATGCTGTGGTTCGGCGCTTAGCTCGAACCAATCTAACTCTTCCTCTACATGCCGATAAGCGTCATCGCCTATTTCTCCGGTCCGGTGCACGTCGAGAATGAATCGACGCGCTGCTATTGCCACTTTCCTGCGAATCGAATCTCTTCCGTGGTATGTGGATTTTCGTCTTTGCAGGTGAGAGCTAACGCGTTCTGGTACTCTAACTTCGAAGAAGCCCTTAACGCAATTGTTGTAGTTGCACAATTTCATCAAGCCCTGTTCGGTCTGGCGGCGCAAAACTGCGGTCCTCTGCTGATCGTTGCCCATGCCGGCGGCATCCGGGTCCTGCTTTCCCGGATTCTCCACCGGCCCCTGCAGCGCCTGCTGGAGATTCCCCAGGACTACGGCGCGGTCACCATCTTGCGGACAGGGGCTCCGGCTGTTGAAGTGGTGGCCATCAACGTGCTTTGCCGTCTTCCATCGCCACTTCCTTCATCATAGCTGCACAAAGAGTAGCAGTATGACGATCATGGCCACATTACCGGCACAGGCAGGTGTGCCGGTGAACCAAGCGGTCATCAGTGAGAATCGCTAACGACAAAAGGCAGTCCTATTTCTTCCGCAGCACCTCCATTGTCACCAGAATATCCACATCCTTGCCAACCACGCCCATGGTGTAATATTTCCCGTCCCCGACTGTATAGGCCAGGCGGTCAAGAATCAAATGGCCGTTAAAGCCCGCCACTTCCATGCCTGGAGACAACGGGTGATCCTTCTTGCCGCCATAGGTGAGCGGAAGCATCAAGTCAGAGGAAACGCCTTTTATGGTCAAGGTGCCCTTGACGTTATAGGTGTCCCCCTCCGCTTTGGTGATGCTGGTGCTGGTGAATGTGATCAATGGATACTTGGATGCATCGAGAAAATCGCCTGACAGCAAATGCTTGTCGCGTTTGCTGATGCCGGTGTCAACGCTCTTCACCTTGATCTCAAAAGAAAATTTACTGTCTTTGAGGTTGTCGGGATCGAAAAAAACCGTGCCGGTAAAATCGGTGAACCGACCGCGGACCTTGGCATAGATGTGATCGACACTGAAATAGAAGTTAGTATGTTCCTGGTCAATTTCCCAGGAACGGGCTTCGGCATGCTGGGGGGACCCGAATAATCCGACAAGAACAGCAACAACGAGGGGAAACAGCATTTTCTTGCTCATATGTGCCTCCAAATGGTGAAAAGGATTGCCCTTTAACTGCGTGAACCTCGCGGCGGTCATCAGGGCAGGTTTTTTGGATGACTGCAATACAACGATAAATGGTGATGGCAGAAAGGCAAGCCCTCCAGATCAACTTGGCTGCAAGTCCTCTGAATTCGCTCGCAGGAACACCCAAAGGCTGATCATGCCTTGTATCGCAGGCTGCCCGCGGCGCGGCTGCGGCCGGTCAATTGAAATCCTGGAGCAATCCCGGCAAAAAGGTCTCCATCCCCGCATGGGGCAACGGCTGGTCCGGGAACAGGCCGGCCGTGTATCCCCGATCCCGGAACGGCGTCAGTAAGCGGGCATTGCGGCTGATGACATGCACCGGCACCGACCAGGGCTCCCCTGGACCGGTGAGCTGCAGATTGGGCTGGTGATCGCCCAGAATGATGACCAGGGTGTCTCTCGCGACATACTGCGCAAGATAGTTGCCGATGGTCTCGAATTCGTAATCCAGCGCGCGCAGATAAGCCTCGCCCGCATTGCTGAGATCCGGCCATGCAATGGGGTACATGACGGGTTCGCGCGCATGGTAGAGGCTGCCGTCGCCGAGCGATTGCCAATCCGCAATGTAGGGCGGCTGGATATTGAACGAGGCATGGCTGCTGATCAGGACATAGCGGGCGAAAACCGCTTGTGCGGGCGTAGACCATTCGCGGCGTCGCACCCAATCGAGCACGAACTGATCCGGCATGGGCGCCCAGCCGAAGGGGGGCCCTTGATACCCGAAATGCCAGGCATAATAGGTCTGTTCATAGCTGAACGCGGCCCCTTGCGGAAACGCAAACCGGGTGCCGGGCATCACCGAGACGGTGCGATAGCCGTTTTTGCGGAAAAGGGCGGCCATGGGCTCCAGGGGGGAACGGAGCAGGGCGGTCTGCTCCAGGTCATTTTCCACCCGAACGCCAAACTCCAGGGTGGCATGGGCCAGCCACGAGGAACCGCCGTAGGTGGGCGACACCAGAGAGGACGACACCGCCTCGAAGCCATGCCGGGCCAGGGTCCTGGCCAGTTTGTCCATGGTCGACTCCATCGCCTGCCGGTAGTGGGGCTGGCTGAAGACGACGCGGCCATAGGATTCGACAAAAAACAGCAGGACATCCGCTCCTTCAAGGCCGTTGAGCGTGGCAGAACCAGCCGCCCGCTCCCGGGAGAGGTGCTCCAGTTGGTCAACAAAGGCCTGCTGTTGTTCGCTCTGCTGGTGGACGGAGCGAATTTCCTGTCCCAGGCGAACCAGCGCCGGCGGCTTGGCCGGCTCCGCTCCCTGGATCAGGAACGCGCCGAGGAGGAGGAGACCTGATGCGCCCAGAAACGCGACCCGAAGCTGGCCGTCTGCCAGCGCCCTGGCGGCCCATTGCCAGGCGAACCAACTGAGGGCACACACCCCGAGCGTGATTATTGCCGCACCCGCCGCCAGGAGGAGGAAATCGCCCTGTCGGGAGGAGGTTTTGAGCAGGTCGTAGAGTCCGTACAGATACGTGGAGTCGAGGTAGAGGTTGAAGGGACGGTTGAGGTACATGGGCACGACGGTGTCGCCGATACGGAGCAGGCGCAGGACAAGGAAAAGCGCCCATATCGGCAGCGTGGTCCAGAACAGATAACGTGTCCCCCAGCAGGCCGCCATGGCCAGCGGCAGGAGCAGCAGCCAGACGTCCACGGACGGCACCACCAGATTCCAGGAAAAAAGGTAGTCAGCAGGATACTCAACATTCAGCAGGATGCTGAGCATACCAGCGGCCGCGATAAGGATCAGCAGCGGCGGCCAGGAGCGGATACTGCGTTTCACGGCAGAGATGGTCGACGGCGGGCCAGAAGATCGAGGTTGCGGGCCAGAAAGGTCAAAGCGCCCGCCTCCACCTGCCGATGCCGAGTACGGACCCAGGCTGCCAGGCCCGGCGGCGCCGGGCCGCTCTTTCCGGAAAGCTCCTGTTCCACGGTTGCAATCAGGGCATGGAGGAACACCACCTCATCTCCGGCGTAAGTTTCGTTCCGGGGATGGATGACCCAGTCCGAACTACCGGCGGCCAGCAGTTCAAGGCCCGGACCCTGCAGCATGCTCAGCAGCCGCCGGCCGGTGCGGCTTGCCCCGGTCAGCCGCGCCTCCATGGAGGCGTGATAGCGCCTCAGTATTTCCAGCTCTTCCCCTCCGGGGTATTCGGGCAGAAAGAGGGTGGTGCCATCGAAGTTGCAGGTGCAATAGGCCAACCCGTTGCTGGTGAGTTGCGCCAGGAGGCCGGGCAACACGGTCGGCAGGTCGATCAGGTCGAGAACGGCATGGGCGATGACCAGGTGGAAGGTGCCCCTGATCTCGGTCCGGCAGGCCATCTCTTCGGCACGGACCGCCTCAAAAACCAGGGCAATTTCAGCCTGCGCGGTGCATAAGCGGCCGCGTTGCTGTTCCGGCCAGTGCAACGGATACCCCCGTTCATCGGCCCAGGTTGCAAGGTAGCGCCTGGCGAGCCGGAGGTGGCCGATATCGCAATCGGTGGCCAGGTAGGTTGCCGGGCCGGTCAGCAAGCCCCAATCAACCATTCGCGCCAGCATGGTGCCGATGCCGGCGCCGATCTCAACGATGTTTGCTGGTTCAGCTCCGGTTGTCTGCGGCAGGGCCTTGCAGAGTTCGCTCCAAACGTATCGATTCAACGCCCGATCATCAATGGACTTCTTGGCCGCCAGGTAATGGGGATCAAAACCCGACCCGGGTCCATCCGCAGGCGGCGAAAACATCCGTGCACCGGTAAAATTATCCGCTTCCATGGTCAGCTCCCGGCTCTGCGGTCCCTGCCGGTCGAACCGGCGCGAGTATTTTTCCTTGCGCTTGGCCACTTTTCATCTCCACCAGAAAGGCGTGAATGGCGGCCACACTGTCCTGCCAGCCGGGCCGGCCGGCGTAGGTCTCGCGGGCGGCAAGGCTCAGCCGCAGCAATGCCTCACGATCATGCTGCAAGTGCTCCACAAGCGGCGCCAGTCCAGCCAGGTCATCGGGCGCCAGCAGAAAGCCGTTGCTCCCATGGCTGACGGTCTCGTTCGCCGCTCCATCCCGGCAGCCAATGGCCGGCAAGCCAAAGGCCATGGCCTCCAGAAGGGCAATGCCGAACCCCTCATAGGCATAGGGCATGCAAAACAGATGGCTGGCGCGCATGATCTCCACCAGGCGGTCATCCGAGCACGGACCGATGAACTGGACCGAATCGGCCAGGCCCAGTTGATCGACCTGTTCCCGGACCGCGGCGGCATGGGCCGGGTCGAAGTCGAGGCTGCCCACCACGGTCAGACGCCAGAGTTTGCGGTCCACTCCGGCCAGAGCGCTGAGCAGGGGCAGCAAACCTTTCCGGGGGATGACGATGCCCAGAAAAAGCAGTTGCAAAGGCCCGGGCTGGCGGACCCTCTGGCTGATACTGTCTGCGGAAAGGGGGCTGCCGAAGCGGTCTCCTGCCGGGTAGGCGATAACATGGGGCTGGTGCTCGCCCACCAGGACTGTCACCGTCTTGCCGGTGGTCTTCGAGTTGAAGATAAAGCCATCCACCGAGGCCAGATACCGTCGTTCAACCAGGGCCAGGAGCCCGTTCTGCCACCAAGGCCGCGGTTCCCGGCACATGAGGTGGTGAACGATGGCGATCAGCGGAGGCCCGTGCAGGCGCCGCAGGCGCTGGTTCACCCAAAAAAGAGCGGGATGGCAGAGTTCGTCCTGCAGGAGGATGTCAAACCGGCCGGCCAGTAGCCGCCGGCAGAGGCCGGACGTCAACCCCTGGCCGAACTGGCGGAGATAGGAGCCGCTGGCGAGACTGATCACCTCCACCTCATGGCCCAGCCGCTCCAGGCCCTCAGCCACGACACGGTCATAGAGATAGCCGCCGGTCAGTGTCTCCAGGTTGCCGTAGATGATCAGGCCGATGCGCATCAGAGGGGTGCGCGGTAGGAGGTCCAGGCGATATCATCCTCCCAGAGGGTGACGGTCAGGGCTTCGAGTCGGAGATGGGCGAATCGTGCCCGAAAAGCAGCATGGAGGATGGTGGCCAATCGCTCGATGCTGGGGTTGAGGCCGGCAAAGGCGGCGAGATCGTTGAGGGTGTGGCCGGCAAAATCGGCAACCACCGCCTCCAGGTGCTGTGCCACCTCGACAATATCGACCAGATAGCCGTGTCGATCCAGGTGCAGGGCCTCGAGGACCAGTTCCAGCCGATAGTGATGGGCGTGCTCGCTGTTTTCCGCTCCCCAGTCACCGCCGATCAGATAATGCCGGGCGCTGAATTCGCGCCGCATCCCGAGACTGTACATACTTGTTTACTCCTTGCAGAAAATCACCGCGTGTTTACGGATGGGTGTTTGAAGATGACCTGGATGGTTTCGCCCGGGCTGCGGTCAATGAGCGCATAGGCCGAGGCGGCATCCACCAGGGCGAAGCGATGGGTGATCAAGGTTCGGGGTTGCACCTGGCGCAGCATCTCCCAGGCCACCCCCAGGCGGCGATGGGCCTGCCACCGGCCCGAGAGCGCGGGGGCGATGCTGCTCACCTGGGAACTGACCAGGGTTAGCCGGCCGCGATGGAAGAAAGAACCCAGGTCTAGGTCAACCTTTTTACTGCCGTACCAGGAGCCGACCACCACCCGGCCGCTGGCCCGCGTCAAGGCCAGTGCTGTGTCCAGGCCTGCCGGGTTGCCGGAAAGCTCAAAGACCAGATCCGCCTGGCCGCCCTTGCCGGGACTCGCGCCCAGCCGGGCAAAAAGGTCCGGTGCCGCCGGATCAAGACAGAGAGTGGCACCGAGACGGATCGAGGCCTCGCGCCGCAACGGGTGCGATTCAAGGGTGGTGAGGGATGCCAGCGGAAAACGGGCGAGCAGGGCGGTGGCGAGTAGCCCGACGATGCCCTGGCCGATGACCACCACCTGTTCACCGATCAGGGGAGCGCCATCCAGCAGGAGGTTGACCGCGGTCTCCATGTTGGGAAGGAAGAGGGCGGTTTCATCATCCAGATCATCGGGGATGGGATGGAGAGTCGCGGGGTGGGCGCAGAAGAGGTTTTCATGGGGATGGAAGGCAAAGACCCGGCTGCCCAGCCAGTCACCGGTCACCGCCGATCCTGCCGTTATCACCCGGCCGACCGTGCAATAGCCATAGGCCAGGGGATAGGCAAAGGTGCCCGCCAGGGCCTCAAGGGAGGCGTCGACCGTGACCCCCTGCGGCCACTGCCCCCGGTACACCAGCATCTCGGTCCCTGGACTGATCGCCGAAAGCCGGGTCTGCACCAAGACCTGATCCGCAGCCGGCTGCGGTGTCGGTCCCTCGCGCACCTCGACCTGGCCGGGGGCGACGAATTCCAGCCGATGCCGTTTCATGGGTCCTGCCATTGCGGCTGGGCCCAGAGGATGAGGTCCGGTTCGCAGGGCTGGTAGGTCACGGCGCTGAGATGCAACAGGGCGCCGTTGCGCACGGCCGGCCGGTCCAGCACCGGCAGGCCGCCAACCAGGCGGGGGGCGATGGTGATGATCATCTGGTCCGCCAGGCGCGCCTCGATGAAACTCGAGATCACCTGGCCGCCCCCTTCGACCATGAGGCTGCGGATCCCTCGCTCGCCAAGCTGCTGGAGCAGATGCGGCAGGTCCACCCGGCCTTGACGGTCTTGGCGGCAGCGGATGACCTCGGCGCCCTGATTTTCCACCGCGCTGATGCGTTCGGGATCCCCCTTTTCGGTGCAGGCGACCCAGCAGCCGAGGTCGGTCCGTTCAAGCAGGCGGGCCTGCAAAGGGATGCGCAGCTGGCTGTCAAGGACGATGGGTTGGGGGCTCGGGCCATCGGCGAGACGGACGGTGAGTAAAGGGTTGTCGATCAGCAGGGTGTTGATGCCGATGACAATGGCGTCGCAGGCGGCGCGGATGCGATGGGTGACCACCATGGACTGGTGGCCGCTCAGTCGAAGCTGTTCTCGATTCCGGGTGGCGATGCTGCCATCCACGCTTTGGGCATAGGAAACCGTGACCAGCGGCCGGTGATGCTCGGCCAGGAATTGCGCGGCCAGAAGCGGCAATTGCTCGAACCATTGGTCCGGGTCGACCTTGCGGGCCCCGGTGCCGGAGAGGGAGGGTGGGTGGTCTTGATGCCGCATGGTGTATTGACAATGCCCTCCTTGAACAGGGACAGAGGATGCGGGGCGCCGCCCGGAAAAAAGGTGCGGGCGTGCAGAAAGAAATGGCCTGAACCCAGAGAATTTAATGGAGATTTGTTCTTCGCCGCAATCTGTCATCCTGCATTTTTAGCCACAGTACTGGCCCTGCCCGGACAAGTCAAATATTTCATGGTCAATCCTAATCCGGCCAGGCTGAAGAGAATATCGCGAAACCGGATGAGCAGGCAAAGGCTGAGCCCAAGGACACTCCCCAGGCCGAGAGTGGCGGTTACCCAGGGCAGGGCGGATTCGAGAACACCGAGCCCTGCCGGCAAAGGGGTGAGAAAGGCAAGGCGGGCGGCTATCACGACACTCAGCAACTGCAGGAATGACAATGACTGCCCCAGCAAGGCGGCCATCAGCCAAAATTCGACGAATACTCCGAGCCAGTGGCCAATGGAAAAGAGGTTGGCCAGCACAAACGGGCGCCAATGCCGGCGCAGGAGGGATTCAGTCAGCGTTTCGCCCTGCATGAGAGCTTCCAGCAACCGTCCGGCGACGCCGGTGGGTGCGCAATGGGCCCTGCCGCATACCAGCATGAACCAGGGGTAAAGGCGGGAAAGAGGACGTTTGCCCATGCACAGGGCTGCCAGGAGCGCGGCAACAACGGCTGCCAGAATGACCGCCAGGGACAGGGGCCATCTCCCGGTAAAGGGCCCGCTGCCCGTTACCGTCAGCATGATCAGGCTGCAACTCAGGACCACGATGCTGGCCCAAAGCTCAAGTGTCCGGTCCAGGGCGACGGAGGTCGTGGCCGCAGGCAGCGGTATTCCCTGGTTTTGGTGCAGGAGATAGACCAACAGCGGTTCTCCGCCGAAATGGGGCCCGGGGGTGAGGTAGCTGACGGCATTGGCGGCAAAGCGATAGGCGGAGACCGCGCACAAGCCGACCGGCGTACCCAACGCCCGCAGGAGCTGCCACCAGCGGACGGTCATGAGCGGCAGCATCGCCATATTGAGCCCCAGGAGAATCAGGAGGCCACCAGAACCGATTCCGGTCAACTGTACCCACGCTTGGATCCATGGCATACCGTGCAACGCCTGCCAGGCCAGGGCTAAGCCGAGTATCAGCAGCAGTCCGCGCCAGCCGATGAGTGGAGAGAGGAAACCCGCAACAGATGATATGGGGCGCGTGCTCATGCCTTCCCGATTCCCGCCGGAGAGCCATCCCGGCTGCGGCGATACAGGATTTCCTCTTCCGGGGACCAGAGGGACAGCGGACCTGTGCCGGTCAGCATCAGGGTGGCGGCAATGCCGAAAAGGACCAGCACCGGAAGACCCGTCCCGTAAGGAGTCAGGCTGCAGCTCAGCAACAGGGTGAGCAGCAGCGCGGCACTGCGGCCCATCCAACCGGTTCCGGCCAGCAGGAGGCAGAGATTCGGTGCCCACAGCCAGACAGGATGCGGCAGGGAAGTCGCGCCCTGAACAAGGGTGACGATGCCGCTGGCCAGGAGGAGCGGGCGCAACACCAGGGGAAGAAACCGGGTCAACACGCGGCCTGCCCAATGATCCAGGGCGGTGCGCTGGCTGCTGTCGATGCGCAGCCGGCAGGAAATTACCAGCCAGTCCCGGCCAAAACCAGCCAGGAGGGGCGCCATGACGAGAACGGCGGCGATGGAGGTGAAGGGCGGATTGAAGAGGGGCAGCAGCGCCAGGGCCACCACTCCCATCTGGAAGCCGGCGATGATCCGCGCATAGGGCCGCGGTTGCAGCGCGATCAGGGGCAGGTGCCGCTGTTGGCGCCACCGGATACCGAAGAGAAAGAGGTAATAGGCCAGTCCCACCAGGAGGGTGAGGGCCGGCAGCCGATCGAGACTGACGGCCACCAGCAGGGCCACCAGCAGTCCCGCGGCATCGGTCTCGATATCCAGTCGTTGGCCGAGTTCGGTTTGCCGTTGCTGCCTGCGGGCCACAATCCCGTCCAGAAGATCGGCCAGGGAAATGCCCAGATAGATCAGCCCCGGCGCCCAGACCAGGGCCGGCGTCAGTGCCGGGATCGGGAGAACAGTCAGGGGCAGGAAGCCGGCAAGGGCGACCACAGCCGCGCCGCGCAGCAAGGTGATCCAGGTGGCCGCCCCCAGGGTGGGGAAAGGCCGGTCGGCTTCGCCACACCGGTGATTGGCCCCCAGATGGGTCAACAGCCGCAGCTGCAGATAGATGGCCGCAACCAGTCCCGGCAGCAGGGACAAAATGGCGAGGGGATGCAGAGAGAGTAGGGTGGTGCAGAGAAACAGGGCCGCCAGCCAGGGGCAGAACAGGAGTACTGCGGCCAGCCACGCCTGTTGGCGCAAGGGCAACGGCACCCTGCCCGGTGTTCGCCAGGCCGGGACATGGTCGCTCCGATCGGCGGAGGTTGGCGAGGCGGTCATTCGAGCAGGTTGGCCCGTAGGGCCGCGAGGGTCGCTTCGTCCAATCCGGCCTTGGACACCAGGTAGTTGTCGACGGTGCCGTAGGCTGTGCGCAGGTAGGCCAGCATCGCGGCCAGGGGCTCCCGGGGCGCCTGCAGGTAGGGTGCGGCCTGCTCCGGTCCGATGCCCAGATCGGCGAATCGGGCATAGATCGGTTGCAGACGCTCGGCATTGCAGGCATTGGAGTAGTCGTGGTCGAGGAAGATATCAGCCTCTCCCACCCCCAGAGTCAGCAGCAGCAAGGCCGCACAGATACCGGTGCGATCCTTGCCGCCGGTGCAGTGGAAGACCAGCGGCAGGTTTGCGGGAGCGGCAATGAGCCGCAATATTCTGCCCCATACCGGACCGAAATCGTCAAGATACTGCCGGTACACGCGGATGAAAAAATCGAGGGACAGCCAGTCGCGTTCTCCGGACCGCAATCGATCCATGGCCAGGGCCGGATCAAAGCTTCCTGCTTGGACCGGGAGGTGGAGCAGGCGGATCGAACCATCCTGCGGCAGCTGGTCGGGGTGCCGTTGCTGTTCCTGAACGGTGCGCAGATCGCAGACCACCTTGAACCGGAGACGCCGCAGCATCTGCTGGTCTTCCGCCGTCAGACGGGACAGATGATCGGAGCGAAAGACCAGCCCCCGCCTCACCTGGCGGCCATCGCCGGTCCGGTAGCCGCCAAGGTCACGGAAATTGACGGCCCCGGAAAGCGGTAACCGGTGCGGGCAAACGGGACGAGAGGCAGATATTGTCATGGCGATGGAGGCGGACAGGTATGCTGGCGAGGGTGCGGCATCGCCGCCGGGGCGGCGGCAATCCCTCATTGGCCATAGGGTTGGTAATCAATATATCCTTCCGGGCCGGAGGTATACCATTTCGACATGTCCTCGAAGGGCGTTAGCGGGTAGTTGTTGCGTAGCCTGGCCACTAGGTCGGGGTTGGTGATGAACGGCCGGCCGAAGGCGGCAAGGTCCAGCACGCCTGCGGCAAGCCGTTGCTCGGCGTCTTCTTTGCAGTACCCGCAGTTGCCGATGATGATCCCGTCGTAGTGGGCGCGGAATTCGGCTAGGGTCATGGGTTCTCCCTGCTGGTGAAATCCGAAGGCCAGCCCGTCCATGATGTGGACATAGCCAAGATGCAGCTTGGCGAGTTCCTTGATGGTATACAGGTAGGTCTCGCGGAAATCGGGGCTGCCCATGTCATTGAACACGCCGTTGGGAGAGAGACGCACGCCCACCCGATGCGCTGGCCAGACCTCCAGCACCGCGGCCAGTACTTCCCCCAGAAAACGGTACCTATTCTCCAGGCTGCCGCCATATTCGTCCGTCCGAAGATTCGTCTTGGAATCCAGGAACTGATTGAGCAGATAGCCGTTGGCACTGTGCACTTCAACTCCGGAAAAACCGGCCTCCCTGGCATTAAGCGCTGCTTGTCGATAATCAGCCACCGTGGCCCTGATCTCGGCAGCGGTCATCGGCCGGGGCACCTCGTATGCCTTTTTCCCGTCCGGGGTTTGGATGCCGTCCCCCTCGATCTTCACGGCTGAGGCTGAAACAGGGCGTTCGCCGCCATGAAAATCGCTGTGTGATGCCCGGCCGCAATGCCAAAGCTGGAGAAAAATCGGAGTTCCGGTGGGTTTGAGCCGTTCGGTGACCCGGCGCCAACCGGCAACCATCTCTGGGGTGTAGATGCCGGGCGAACCAATCCAGCCGATTCCTTGCTGGCTGATGACGGTTGCCTCGGTGATCAGCAGGCCTGCGGAGGCGCGCTGAAAATAATGTTCGGCCATGATGTCGTTGGGCACCCGTGTCTCCCCTGCCCGCCCGCGGGTCATGGGGGCCATGGCTATTCGGTTTTTCAGATGCAAATCGCCCATGCGCACCGTCTCGAAGAGTGATTTTTTCATTGCGTTCCCGATTGGTTAGAGTGTGTGTCTGCGGTTGCCCATCGTGTTGGCAACCATTCCAAATGGCCGGATTGAAATTGAACTGGGCGGTAAAACTATCGCAACAGCCGCGCCTCCCTTGAAGAGAGATCAGCCGCATATACTGCCTGGTCCGAACCCACCCGTTCTGCTGATCTCCTATTCGCGAATAGGTCGGACGGACGTGGTCCACCGCCGCACCTGCAGAACGCCAATGAGCAGCGCCAGGCCTATGCCAATGGTGAGCAGCACCGTTCTCGGCAATCCCCGGGCAAAAGATTCACTGACAAAGAGCACATGGGAAAAAACGAGCACAAGGGAAAGGTAGCCCATGGGTTTATGCAGCATTCGCCAGCGCGCATACTCCAGTTTGAACCACGATCTGAAACGGGAGGTGACCACCATGGTGAGGAGAAAAAGGAAAAGAAGCCCGCCGATCATTTCAGGCCAGTATTTTTTACCGATCGGCAGATTATCGAATCCTTCCGGAGCCAACACCAGAAGCACATGACTGCAGGCTGTGAAGAAAATAAGCACACCATTTATTCGATGCCAGCGCATCAGGCGTGCACCGCCGAAAAGATGCTCAAAAAATTGTATTCGTAACGCCAGAAGGATCTGTCCAATCAGCAAAACTAAGGCGAATAAACCCGCCAGCTGTCCAGTCCGGAGCATCACCTTGTCGGCCCCTACTTTGTACCACAGCGTTTGCGTTTCGTAATAAAAAGGCACGGCAAGAGCCGCTCCCAAAAGAACTGCCGCCCCGAGAACAACCAACACTTTGTACCAAATGGCCGGGAACCGGGATGGTTTGCCAGGAGGTTTCATTGTTTTTCCCCTGCTGTTCCGTTTTTGTTGAAGGGCAGTTGAGCTGACCAGTTTGACAATCTTTATGTGCGTCCTTGTTTTGTAATGGCACAACGAATAGTTAGCACTGTTTTTAGTGCGCCGTTCCCGTCAAGGTGCGCTTGTCGCGCACTACCAACTTTTTTTCAGCTCAAATCCAATGCAGGTTTTTATCCTGACACAGTCTTTTTTGGTTCATCCGGCAGCCAAGATAATACCCGCTGAATTTGCGCATCCCAACAGAACCACTCGTGCTCGCCTGGTCCTTCTTCATACGTCACTGCTAATCCCAAAGGCTCTGTATGCTCACGAAATCGTACATTGTCCGCATAGAGAAAATCCTCCGTCCCACACCACTGATACAGCTTGGGCCGTGGCCTCCCCTGTTCGACTATCTGCTCCACCAGTGAAAATAAGTCGTTCGCGCTGCCTGTCAGCGCGCTAACCTCGCCAAATATATGCTCCAACTCATACTGGCCAGCCGATTTTTCAGCCTGTGCAAGACGGACGACATCCAACGCTCCCGATAAACTCGCCGCTGCCGCATACCGCTCCGGATAGGTCAAAGCCAATTTGAAGGCCCCATAGCCCCCCATCGACAGACCGGCCACGTAGTTCTTGTTGCGATCCTCGGAGAGCGGAAAAAAGTGCCGGGCCATGGCGGGTACTTCTTCACTGATATAGGTCCAATACCGCTTGCCGGCCACCATGTCCGTGTAAAAGCTCCGATCCGCGCCGGGCATGACAACGGCCAGGTTCAAGCCCTCCACATAACGCTCGATAGCCGTATGACGTTGCCAGGCGGTGTGATCATCGGACAGGCCATGCAGAAGGTATAATGTGGGATATTGGACTTGTCGCTTTTTGGGGGTGACAGTGGCTTCCAGTGTTCCGGGATCGGGGAGAATCACACTCATGGTCGACATCAGCCCCAGGACCTGCGAAAAAAAATGACAGTGAATAAGCGCCATTGTACCGTCTCCGTTTTGATGTGCCGATCAGGCTGCCACCACGCTTTTCAGCGACCTGACGGTTCGCCGATCAACTCGGGCCAGTGTCGCTCTCACTCGTTTCAAATCCATCACGTACCTGAAACAATTTCATTCAGCACATTGTCAACAACAACGGGCGTCTCCAGAAAGGTCAATGAAGGGTCCGATCCGTATTTACCGCGCACAAACGCCTTCCATTCCTCTGAATACAGGCGATCGGCATCTTTGCGAGACTTCCAAAGGTAGATACCACCAGCCTTTGTCCCATCCGGGGTGAGGAAGTAATACTTTCTCAATAAACCGGGCATGCCTTGGTATTTTGACGCCGTGCTCAGGAATATCTCCTTGGCCTGACTGCTGGTGATCGGTTGCGGGAGTTCGAATTCGACAATTGCGGTTATCATTGAGTGCTCCAGTGAAGATAGAGAGTAAAATTGGTTCCTGCCCGCTGCACGTTAGACGATGCTGGCTATCTCTCCATAGCGAAAGCAATCCGTTGTGTGATCGTTTACCATGCCGACTGCCTGCATGAACGCATAGCAGATGGTAGAACCGACGAAATTGAAGCCACGTTTTCTGAGGTCTTTGCTCATCTGCTCTGACCGTTTTGTCTGTGCGGGAACGTCTTTCAGGCATCTCCATGCATTCTGTATGGGCTTTCCCTCAACATAGCGCCATAGAAATGCATCAAGGGAGCCGTATTCTTCCTGGATATCCAGAACACCTTGCGCGTTTTTGATTGCTGATTCGATCTTAAGGCGATTGCGGACAATCCCGGGGTCATTTATCAGACGGCCAACGTCGTCTTTCGAATATCTCGCGATGCGTTCGCATGCAAAGCCTTGAAAGGCTTTTCTGTAGTTTGCTCGCTTCTTCAGGATGGTCAGCCAGCTCAATCCCGCTTGTGCGCCTTCAAGCACGAGGAACTCAAAAAGGCGCTGATCATCATGGACAGGAACTCCCCATTCCTCATCGTGGTACGCAAGGTACAGGGGATCGCTGCCGCACCATCCGCATCTCTTTTTCACATCGCTCCTTTGTCCAACCTGCTTTCAGTTTTCCCCAAATGGGTGTTGAGGTTGCCGGTGTTGTTCTGCTGTTCATCCAACCTCTCGCGCAACGGTCTGCTCGGACAGAGGGTGATCATCCGCCGCTTGGTGATGGTCATCCATGCAAAATGATGCGAAAGGTGCGTTATCGCCATCCCTCCATGTCGCATCCAGGAAAAGCTGGCACTTATTCCTATATTATTTCGCAGAACACTATCAGCATATTTCCAATAATAAAAATCCGCAACCGTCTAGAAACGTTGCCTATACGTCATGGTTACCGATAAAGGTGGTATTTCCGCGATCCGGGCGTCCAAGCTCTCCTGGAGCACAGCTGACAGGTTGCGTCAACTAGCACATTTAGGACTTCACTGATTCAGGATTACATGATAATTTTTACAATTTGTCAGATACATTTGAACCTTTCAAAGTTCAGGGGCTCAAGTGGACCGCTCCTGAGGTTCATATTTCCTTGATACCGCGACCGAAAAGAGAGATGAGCAAGACAACATATACGGGACCTCGGTGCTCATTGCCGATGACCCCAAAGAGCGAGGATGCACCTTGAGTACAGCAGATCCCTTTCCATACAACCTTGTTCCTGCCGGTGAAATTTCCCAACGTGTTACGAGGCTTCAGCGCCGGTTACATGAAACATCAATCGATGGTGCACTGATTCTCGATCCAGTGAACATGTATTACTATACCGGGACAATGCAGCAGGGGGTAGTTTTTGTCCCGGCCGCGGGAGAACCAGTCTTCCTGGTCAGGCGAAGTTTTGAGCGTGCGCAGCTGGAAACACCCTTGCAAAGGGTAGTTCCCTTAAAAGGGTTCAGTCAACTGCAGGCAACCCTTGTGGATTTGGGCCTGCGCACCAACCTCCTGGGGGTGGCGGAAGCAACCCTGTCTGTTGCCGTTTTCAAAACATTGGTCAAGGCGTTTCCAGGAGGGGCGTTCACGGATATCAGCGCCCTGTTGGGCATGGTCCGGGCGGTGAAATCCGATTACGAAGTGGAGCTCATCCGCAAAGCCGGGGCACGGCACGAGATGGTCTATGCCGCCATCCCTGCCATGATTCGTGAGGGGATGACGGAATGGGAGCTCGGGGCCGAGATCCACAAGAAGACGATGGCGTTGGGGTACACTGGAATTACCCGGTTTGCGGGTTCCGGTATGGAGATGTTCTTGGGGATCGTCAGTTTTGGTGAATCAGGCAACTATCCCACCGCTTCCATAGGGCCGGGCGGCCAGGTGGGACTGTCGCCGGCCTTCCCCTTGGTTGGGGGAATGAGGCACCTTGGAAGAGGCGAACCCATCTTCGTCGATACCGGGTTTGGCTATGAAGGCTATTTCACCGATAAAACACGGGTCTTCTCCCTTGGCGCTTTGCCTGCGGCGGCGGTGGATGCCCATGCGGTGTGCCTGGAAATTCAGGAGGCCGTCCGCTGCCGCCTCAAGCCTGGCGCCATCCCTGCTCAGATTTACGAGGAGGTCTGCGACGAATTCGTTCATTCCCGTGGCTTTGCAAAGCACTTTATGGGTTTTGGCAGCAATCAAGTGCCCTTCCTCGGCCACGGGATCGGATTGGCCATTGACGAGTTCCCGGTTATCGCAGGCAAAGTGCGGACACCCCTTGAAGCCAATATGGTCATTGCCGTGGAGCCGAAGAAGGGACTAGAAGGTATTGGTCTGGTGGGGGTGGAAAACACCTTTCGGGTCACCGCGGAAGGGGGAGAACGATTGACTCCCGGGCCGGATGAGATAACGGTTGTGTGACCTGGGCAGTTCACCCCATCTGCGCTCACTCCATCTTTCTCCTGTTTGCCTTGATTGGAAAAGTCCTGGCGACATGCTATTGTGCCTGGAGATTTTCGTGTAACCGGCGTATGAGGCGATGCTTTTCCTGCAGGATCAGGAGGCGCCGCCAAGAACTACACCATTTGTAAACATTTGCGATCGGAGTACTGAAACAATGCATATTAAAAAAGTGGTCGACGACATCTATCGTCTTTCCGTCAATATCGAAGATCCGAACTACCTGTTTGAAGGCATCTGGCCGATACCGCACGGTATTTCCATCAACGGCTATCTGATCAAAGGGGAAAAGAACGTTATTGTCGATCTGACCCAGAATATCTTCGGCTTTCCTCAGGAAATAACGCGGCAGATGGAAGGGGTGACGCTGGCCATCGAGGACATCGACATCATTGTCATGAATCACATGGAGCCCGACCATTCCGGCTGGCTGCGCGAATTCTGCGCCAAAAACAGCAAGGCGGTCATCTACTGCACCAAAAAGGCGGTTCCCCTGCTGGAGGCCTTTGCCGGGGTGCCGTCCGAGCGGGCCATTGCCATTACCGACGGCATGGTGCTGGAGGTCGGCGACTATGAGCTCCAGTTCTTCGACACGCCCAACATCCACTGGCCCGAGACCATGATGACCTACGAGCGTAAGCGCAAAATTCTTTTTTCCTGCGACGCGTTCGGCTCGTATGGCCGCATCGACGAGGATGCGATTTTCGACGATCAGATCTCCCAGGAAAAACATCAGTTCTTTGAGCAGGAGGCCTTGCGCTACTACGCCAACATCGTCGCCACCTTCTCCGCCTTTGTTCTCAAGGGCCTGGAGAAATTGAAAGGCCTGGAGGTGCGGGTGATCTGCCCCTCCCACGGCATTATCTGGCGTGACAATCCCGCGATGATCATCGATCATTACAAGCGGTACGCCGAATACAGCAAAGGGCCTGCGGAACGCGAGGTGACCGTGGTCTGGAGCAGCATGTACGGCCACACCAAGCAGGTGTTGAATACGGTGGTTGAGATCTTGCGCAAACGGAACATCCCGGTACATGTCTTCCAGGTACCCGGCGACGGGATCGGCCACATCCTGGCCAGTGCGTGGAAATCCGCCGGCCTGATCTTCGGCATGCCCACCTATGAGTACAAGATGTTTCCCCCCATGGCCCACGTCATCGAGGAATTGATGGTGAAAAAAGTCACCAACAAGAAGGTGTTCCGTTTCGGTTCCTACGGCTGGGTGGGCGGCGCGCAGAAGGATTTCGAGGCCAAGACCGAGAAATCCGGCTGGGACATCCTCGGCCATTATGAATGGCAGGGTACTCCCACTGCTGCGGACCAAATTGCCATGCAACAGGCCCTTGAAGCCTACTGCGACGCAGTGATTGATTTCACCAAGTAAGATTCACCGCACCCACAACCGGCTCCTCAGGGGGCCGGTTGTCGATAGTTCAACCATGCTTCGCGGGGGAATTTTTCCCCGGCCAATAGACCGTGCCGCGATTTTTCCCGGATTCCGCTGAAGCTCCATCCAGGCTACTTGCTCAATGTGTCGGTAAACAACGCCGTCTTTGTAAGGCACCTGAACTGGCTGTGGAACTCGATGAGCCAGTACATCTACGGTTTGCTCCATATTTAGCAGTACTTGATTGTAGAGGTCATCCATATGTCGGTATCGAAACCTAACTTTAAAATAAAAGGAAATTTCCATACTAACGCAAAGTTGAGGAACGCCATGTTAGACATTACTTCGCAGGACATGTATTGGTGCACACCACATAAGATTCCCTGCATGCTCTTAGCGTTTCCGTTTTGAATCCAATTTGGTTTCCCTGAGAAACACATGAAGAGTAACTTTGCGAACACTGTCTCACGCACATTGGTTCATACTGGCTTACGTTAATGTCAGAAATGCTGTAGGCGCAGCCAAAGAGAGAAGCCGAAAGAACCAATGCTGCCAACAACCTAATCATTTTGTTCTCCATTTGAAATTCTGCGGGTAGCACTCACCTGATAGCCTTGTTAGACCAAGGTCTGTTGCTCATAATCGGTTCAGCCACAGTTTGCAAAAAAAGATCAAGTCAACATGTTGCCACGAAATCACATGGAAGGTTGTGTGATTAGGACAATGCCAAAAGGCAACGTCCTTTGGCCTGATTTCTGGTTATTTAATGGATAATTGTATCGCTGTACCCCTGATCACCGCTGCTTGCCCATGTGCCTTTACAACGCTGCGTCGCCCTTTGAATTGACGATGCGCACTACGTAGCCCGGATGGAGCCTAAGCGGAATCCGGGAACCGCATTCGCCGCACCCCCGGGTTGCATTGCACTCCATCCAGGCTACGCCAAACTGATTGTTGGCAGGACAGGCAAGGTGGGCAAACAGCTCTATCGTTTGTCCACTGGTATCCAGTGTTGGCGGTGGGCACGGTACGGCTGCGACCACCCGTATCGGCCGCGCCACCGGTTACTCCTTCAGGGTGAATTTCCAGGCGCAAAACCATCCGTCCGGATGGGCATCGGGCGGACAGCCGACGCATTCGGTGGTGATGCGGGGGTCGATGGTCTGGGCGAAGGTGGGATATTCCACCATGCCGGCGGATTTGCAGGGATAATCGGCCAGCCCTTTGCGTTTGCGTGCCGACTGGACGCGGCAGTTGTTCATGTAGAAAATGATGCAGTTGTCGTCGACCTCTTCAATCGACTGTTCGTTAATAAAGGCGTACATGCGCAGGGACAGGGCCTGTTTCAAGGCCGGGATGCCGCCGCCCTCGGGCAGGTCGAGCAGTTTCTTGATCCGGGCCGCCTCGAAGGGGGAGAAGCGGGTCCAGCAGGTGTCGTTGCACCGTTTGGCGTCGCCCATGCCGAACCGTTTTTCCACCGCCTGAAACCAGATGCCGTCATTGGCCAGCCAGTTGATGCTCAGTTTTTCGATCAGATCGGTCAACACTTCACGGGGCAGGGTGTGCAAGACGGCGGGAATGCCGGCCTCGGTCGGGAAATCGAGCGTTTTTCCCAGGCGGTCCATCTGATTGCCCAGGCTCGCCGCCCAGGCATCATCCTCCACCGCCAGGGCCTTTTCCAGGCCGACCTGGTGCTCGACCTCGGCAAACCAGGCGCCGTAATGGACCACAATCCGCCGGAAACCGTCCATTGCAATTCGGACCAGCATCTCTTTGTCAGCCTGCGCAATCATCTCCTTGCCACTGCTCATGTCATTCCTCCTTGGTTGGGTGCGTTTCTTGCCATCGCCAATGTAGTCGAAAAACCATACCGGATTTGGCGGGGGAGCGCATCCGCATCCTGTGTCTCCTTATCAAGTCACCCGTTTAGTTGGCGCAACGGGCGCCACCGTGGGGGTCGAGGTAGAAAGCCTGTTGCTGGCGCACCGGTCGCTTGCTTTTGCTGATCCCGGTTTTTTTCGCCACTCGGTAAATGGACCATTTTCGCGGTTGAAAAGATTTTTTGTCCAGGGCCGAGCCCAGATGATCCTTGACGCTTCCGATCTTTTGCACCAATGTCCGGCACATTCTTCATTGGACGCACCAAGAGACGCAGAATATTGGGCAGCGATTGCCCCAGGAGCAATTCCATGCAAGACAGCCACGAGCCCGCGCCAGCATCGGACACCAAGCAACCTCTAGGCTGGTTGAACCGCACCGTGGTTGGTGCGGGCATCACCAGCGCTCTGGGCGATTTTTGCTATGAAACCACGACGGTTATCCTGCCGGGATTCCTTGCCGTTCTCGGCCTGCCGGCGGCGGTGCTGGGGACCATTGAAGGGATTGCCGATGCCGTGGCCAGTTTCACCAAGATGCTCTCCGGCTACATCGCCGACAAGCTTGGTCATCGTAAGCTGCTGGTTCTTGTCGGCTATAGCCTGACGCCCGCCGGACAGATGCTGATCGCCCTGGCGGCCGGCTGGCCCTTGATTCTGGCTGGCCGGCTGGTTTCCTGGTTTGGCAAGGGATTGCGCGGCCCGCTCCGCGATGCGATTGTCATCCAGGCCGTGAGCCCTGCAGCACGCGGTCGAGCCTTTGGCTTTCACCGGGCCACGGACACCATCGGCGCCGTTCTCGGGCCGCTGCTGGGCGTCGCCCTGCTGGGGTGGGTGCAGGGCTGGGATGGACATAACACCTCTTTTCCTTTTCGCGTTGTGCTCTGGCTTTCGGTCATCCCTGGTCTGCTTGCAGTCCTGGCCTTTTTTATCATGGTGCAGGACCCGGAGCATTCGCCCAATCCGGCGCTCAAATTCTTCCATTCCCTGCGCGGCCTGCCGCTGCGTTTCAAACGCTACCTCGCCGCGGTCGGTATTTTCGGTATCGGCGACTTTTCGCACAGTCTCCTGATCCTCGCCGTCACCCAGTTGCTGACCGCTTCCATGGGCGTTATCCAGGCGGCGCAAGTGGCCGGGTTGCTCTATGTCTGGCGCAATGTGGTCCAGGTGGCGGTTTCCTTTCCCATCGGCATGCTGGCCGACCGTTATGGGCATCGGCCCGTGCTGCTCGCCGGGTATATGCTGGGTGTTCTGACCGCTCTGTTGACCGCCGGTGCTTTTTTGTTCCATGTTGAGAGCGTGGCCCTGCTAGGCGTCCTGTTCTTTGTCGCCGGACTGTACGTTGCCGTGCAGGAAGCCCTGGAATCGACTGTGACCGCTGAAATGGTGCAGGCAGACATGCTGGCAACCAGTATCGGTGCGCTCGGCACGGTCAACGGAACGGCAAAATTCGTGTCCAGCACCCTGGTCGGGGTGCTGTGGACCGCTGTGTCGCCCGTATTCAGCTTTGGCGTGGCCGCCATGCTTATGGTTGCCGGTACAGTTGTCTTGCAAAAAGTGGATGGAAAAGAGTAAATTATTCATTGTTTTGCAGATGTTCTCCAACACAACGCTCGGGAGGTTAGGATGTATTCTTCAGAAGTTGACAGGATGACTTGTGTGGCCAAAGGGCCGAATCACGGTCCTGCACCCATACCCCAGGAAGGCCGGTGGACCCAGGCCAAAGAGATCAAGGACATCGCCGGGCTGACCCATGGCATCGGCTGGTGCGCTCCGCAGCAGGGAGCCTGCAAGCTGACCTTGAACATCAAAGAAGGCATTATCGAGGAGGCCCTTGTCGAGGTGATCGGCTGCTCCGGCATGACCCATTCGGCGGCCATGGCGGCGGAAATCCTGCCCGGCAAAACCATTCTCGAGGCCTTGAACACCGATCTGGTCTGCGACGCGATCAACACGGCCATGCGGGAGCTGTTTCTCCAGATCGTCTATGGCCGGTCCCAGACCGCTTTTTCCGAAGGCGGGCTGCCCATCGGCGCCGGGCTGGAAGATCTGGGCAAGGGGTTGCGCAGCCAGGTGGGCACCATGTACGGCACCAAGGCCAAGGGGGTTCGCTATCTGGACATGGCGGAAGGCTATGTGACCAAGCAAGCTCTCGATGAGAACGATGAGGTGATCGGCTACGAATTCGTCCATCTCGGCAAGATGATGGAGATGATTCACAAAGGCACGAGCGCCAACGACGCGCTGGTCAAAGCAACCTCAAGTTACGGCCGCTTTGCTGAGGCGGTTCGGACCATCAACCCGCGGCACGAGTGAGGAGGCGGATCATGGCGCTTTTTGAAGGATACGAACGCAGAATCGAGAAAATTAACGGAGTCCTCAAGCAGCACGGCTTTGCTTCCCTGGAAGAGGCAAAAGCCCACTGCGAGGCCAAGGGGGTTGATGTCCATGGCATTGTTCGGGGGGTGCAGCCGATCTGTTTTGAAAATGCTTGCTGGGCCTACTCCCTCGGCGCCGCCATTGCCTTGAAAAAGGGCGAGTTCAAGGCTGTGGATATTGCCCGGACCCTGGGGCAAGGGCTCCAGGCTTTTTGCATACCTGGATCGGTTGCCGAGGACCGGAAGGTGGGCATTGGCCATGGCAATCTGGCCTCCATGCTCCTTTCGGAAACAACCAAATGTTTCGCCTTTCTCGCCGGGCATGAGTCTTTTGCCGCTGCCGAGGGCGCGATCGGGCTGGCCCGGTCAGCCAACAAGGCGCGCACCGAGCCGCTGCGGGTCATCCTCAACGGCTTGGGCAAGGATGCGGCCCAGATCATCTCCCGGATCAATGGGTTCACCTATGTGCAGACCCAATTCGATTACCACGCCGGCACCCTGGCCATTGTCCGCGAGATCGCCTATTCCAAGGGGGAACGGGGCAAGGTGCGCTGTTTCGGCGCCGATGACGTCCGCGAAGGGGTGGCGATCAACCATCACGAGGGCGTGGATGTGTCGATCACCGGCAACTCCACCAATCCGACCCGCTTTCAGCATCCGGTGGCCGGCACCTACAAAAAAGAGTGCCTGGAGCAGGGGAAGAAATATTTCTCCGTTGCCTCCGGGGGCGGCACCGGCCGTACCCTGCATCCCGACAACATGGCCGCCGGGCCAGCCTCCTACGGCATGACAGATACCCTGGGGCGGATGCATTCAGACGCGCAGTTTGCCGGTTCTTCCTCAGTGCCGGCGCATGTGGAGATGATGGGCTTCATCGGCATGGGCAACAATCCCATGGTGGGAGCCTCCGTTGCGGTGGCGGTAGCCCTGGCGCAGGCTTTACAGTGATGGCATGCTGACGATGCAAGCGCAATGAGATGCGATAAGGTTCGCTCTGAGTGCTGTGTGTGCAAAGCTGATGACTCCTACTTCTTCGCTTTGAAGGGTAGGAGTTTTTTGTTGTGAGGAGAAGGGGCCGTGTCGGGAGCTGGGGCAGCCTTTTTCCAGAGCGGTACAGGGCCGTGACAGATGGCAGGTTGTGTGGTGGCGAATCCTCGGGAACGGGCGAGGGGTGAGCCGGGCGGACCGTTTTTTGACCAATGCAGGAAGTGGCAGGAGCATGTTCATGGGGTACAAATGGTTGTTGGTGATGGTGGGCGGCAGCCTAGGAGCGGCGAGCCGTTATGGCATTGGCTTGTTGACCGCCCGGCTTTGGGGCACCAATTTTCCCTATGGCACGATGGTGGTCAACTTGGCGGGATGCTTTGTTATCGGGCTGCTGTTCGCCCTGGCGGATCGCTCCCGGTTGTTGACGCCTGATGTGCGGCTCTTGCTCATCACAGGGTATCTGGGGGCGTTAACCACCTTTTCATCCTTCACCCTCGAAACCGTCAATGCCGGCCGTGCCGGCCTCACTTTGCAGTCGGTGACCAATATCCTGATCAACAATCTGGGCGGGTTGTCTCTGACTTATGCAGGATTGCGATTAGGCGGACTGAGATAGGGGGGGCGATGCTGAACTACCAAGCGATTGAAATATTCACCAACGAGGATGCCCGGTACCGGAACAAGCCGGTCGCCGATGCGGTCATCGAATATATCCGGGGGTTAAAGATCGCGGCGCGCTGCATTGTCACCCGCGGCATTGCCGGATGTTATGAAAGCGGCGAAGCTGCCACCGGAAGGCTGGAAATCCTTTCCTACAACCTGCCGATCCGCATTTACATTGTACTGCCGGCCGCGGCAACCGAACAGGTACTGGCCGGTTTGGACCAGCTGGTTGGCAGCGGCATTATCGCCCTCCACGACCTCAAGGTGATCAGCCATAAGGCCGCCAACACCTTTTTCCCGCGTCAACTGACGGTGCGCGATGTGATGACGGCTGAACCAAAAAGCGTCACTGCCGAAGACCCGGTCAGCGATGCCGCCCGCTTGCTCCTTTCTTCAATTTTTACCGGTCTGCCGGTGGTAGACCACAAGGGGCGTACCGTGGGGGTGATCACCCAGGGCGATCTGATCGGCAAGGGCGGCCTGCCCTTGCGCCTCGGCCTGCTGGCGAAGGCCGGACAGGATAACCTCGAAGCAATCATGCACGCACTGGCCCAAAAGCGCGTGGCCGAAATCATGACCACTCCGGCGGTCACCATCCCTGAGGACCAGCCGTTGACCGAAGCCGTCGATCTCATGCTGGCAAAGGGCCTGAAGCGTCTGCCGGTGGTGGATAAAGGCGGCCGGCTTGCCGGAATGCTGTCGCGTCTGGATATTTTCAAAACCGTGATGCGTGAAGCGCCCGACTGGAACGCTTTCCGGGCTCAGGACATCGAAGTGAAGAATTTACGGATTGTGGGCGATATTGTCCGCCGCGATACCCACACCGTCCATGCGGACACCACTATCGACCAGGTGATCCGGATGATCGACGGCAACGACATTCAACGGGTGGCGGTGGTCAGCGCCGAAGGCAAATTGCTTGGGATCATCTCCGATAGCGATCTGCTGTACTATTTCAAGCCGGACCAGGAAGGGCTGCGCTATCTGTTCTCGGCAATGGCGCAAGCCTTTCGCAAGGTCACGGCGCCGGACCTTGGCCAGCGCCTGGCGCGGACCCACGCCAGCGAGGTCATGCGCACCGATTTGCCCGCCATCCGGGAAGGGGCGCTGATCGAGGAGGCTATCCGGCTGATGACCGAACAACGGCTCAAGCGCTTGCCGGTAGTCGATGACCATGGCTACTTCAAGGGGATGATCAGCCGGGATTCCCTGCTCCGCACCGGTTTTGGCCGCATGCGTGCCGATACGCCCTGATTGAGTTGGCCGGTACAATACCGGGCCTTTTCACTTTGTTCGGTTGCAGCCAGGGGACGGGCTGCATCCACATCTTGCATGGACAGGCGAATGACAAAAGCAATGAATCCCACCCCATCAGCGAGACCAGGCGGGCATCATCCTGGTCCCGGCCCGGCAAAGTCGGCAACTGTCCGCTTGGGGTTTGTCCTGCTGCTGGTGGGTTGCTTGCTGACCGGTTGCGCCGGGCGCTCAACGAGTCTCGTGCAGGAACAGCAAACCGTTGTCGCCAGGGCAGGGGCAAACGCACCGCTGGTGCAGACCATGGCCCCTGCTTTTATCCTGCAGAAGGTGCAGGAACGCCATAATCGGATAGGCCGGGTGCTGGCCACCGGGACCAGGAAGGCTGCGACCGTCTCGGTCGACCCGGAGGTCGCGGTGATCTATGCCGATTCCCGCTCATTTGCCACCGCCAAAGGAACCTATACCAACCTCATCTACCGCATCCATTTCCCGGAACTGCCCTTTAGCCTGATTCCCTTCCATTTCGGCGCCGGCAAGCATGTCGGGCTGCTGGTGCTCCTTACCCTGGACGCGGACCATCGGGTGCTGCTGGTCACCACAGCTCAAACCTGCGGCTGCTATGCGGTGAGCATCCCCACCCAGGCGTTGCCAGCCTCTTTGTATCCCGACGATTGGCGGCCAGCCGCGCCGGTGGCGGTGTTCGGCGAACGGCTGCCGTCCCAATTGCCGCCAATCGGCGAACACGATGTCCTCCAGGTGGTGGTCCGGCCGGATGTCCACCGGGTTATGGCGTTGGAGGTTGTGCCCAGATCATCGCTTGGGGCCGGAACGGTTCGCCAGGCCGAAGTCCTTGAGTTGGACGCCTTGAAACAACTGCCCTTGGACGACGGTAGCGTCACCAGCTTCTATTACAGCGGCTGGCCGCTGGCCGGGCACGTCAAGGGGGCGATCAAGCCCTGGGAGTCGCTGTTGCTTAGCCTGGTCAGTCTGGATTTTTTCATTGGTATGGATAAGGAATACGGGGAGACAGAGGTAAGCGGCAATCCCTTTTACACCAGCTTGAAACCTTGGAACAGAATTGCCTCGGATATGAACGATTTTGCAGCCTACCTGCGCTTCAACGGGTGGAAATTATGAGTGCCGCGCGGTCTGGCCGACGGGCTTTGGTGGCATGGGGCGCCGGTTTGTTTGTCTTGATGTTGTTGATCATGGTGCAGCCGAGCGTGGTTCACGCCGTGGGTGCCGTTTTTCTCGATGAGCGGTTCGAATCCCTGGACCGCTGGCAGCCCCTCACCTTTCCCAAGATCGCCCGGCATTCGACCTACACCGCCGTCCGTTGCGAGACAGGTCCGTGCCTGCTGATGGAGAGCGACAATTCGGCCTCGGCCCTGGTACTGAAACAGGCGTTCAATGTGTATGCGTATCCCAAGCTGAGCTGGTGCTGGAAGGTGAGCAATGTCTTCCGCAAGGGCGACAGCCGCACCAAGGAGGGCGACGATTACCCCGCCCGGCTCTATGTCATGTTCACCTATGACCCGGACCGAGCCTCGCTGGGCAAAAAACTCCAGTATCAGCTGGCCAAGACGGTCTACGGCCAGTATCCGCCGGACAGTTCCATCAGCTATATCTGGGATAATCAGGCCACCGGCAAGCCGTTCATCGTCAACGCCTACACCAGCGAGGCCAGGATGATTCCGGTCAGCGCCGGTTCCGCCACGGTCAACACCTGGCAGGAGTACACCGTCGATATCGTCCGGGATTATCGCCTGGCATTCGGCCAGGATCCGCCACCGATTGCCAGTCTGGCGGTGATGATCGATTCCGATAATACCCGTGAGTCGGCCAGGGCCTGGGTTCAGTACATCCGCCTCAGCAGCTCACCCTAACTGCTTGACATCCCATTGCCGCTCTAGTACCTCTTATCAAGATAATGGTTTGTTTCGATTCGCAATCTTACGCAGCATGGGCAGGCTATCCGTTGGCATGTGTCCTGTACAGCGAAGTCCTGCTCCTTTTTTCCTCGAGGCACCAATGAATACAGGCGCACGCAACCGATCGGATTTTCAGGGATGCCGGTGGTTTCTTGTACTGGCTTGGCTTCTATGGCTGGTGACGGTTGCCTTTGATCCTTCCGCTGTGGCCGAGGACGCATCGTCCGTGGTTGTACGCTTGGCCAACGGCGAGTGGCCGCCCTACACCGGCCAACATCTGCCGTCACAGGGCTGCGATTCCCAGGTGGTCGTCGAGGCCTTTGCCCTCGAAGGCATCCAGGTGCAATACGAATTTTACCCTTGGGCGCGGGGACTGCTGTTTTCGCAAAACGGGGTGGTTGACGGGGCTGTCGAGTGGGCGGGAACGCCTGCACAGCAGCAAACCCATTTTGTCAGCAAAGGTGTCCTGTCTCAGCAGCAGTGGGTCTTTTTTCATCGCAAGGATGCGCCGCGGGTCACTTGGCAGCGCCTTGACGATCTCTCCGGCCGGACCATCGGCTTGACCATCGGCTATGCGTACAGCGATGTGTTTACCGCTCTGAGAAAACAGCAGCCAGCCATGTTTCAAGAGGCGGCAAATGATCTGCTCAACTTCAGGAAACTGCTAGGTGGCCGGATCGATTTTTTTCCTCTGGAACGCGTCGTGGGGTATCACCTGATGCATAAGGAGTTGGCCCCTGAGGAGCAGGCGAGATTGACGGCGGAATCCAAACCGCTGGCCGAATTCACCCCCCATCTCTTGCTTTCCCGCGCCGTCCCGGAAAACGAACAGCGGATGCAGCTCTTTGACCGTGGGCTGGATACATTAAAGGCCAACGGCCGGTACCGGGAGATTATGGCCCGGTGTTCTTTTGAAAATCCATAAATCCAATGCGTCGGATTGACGACATCCTCCGGCGGTGAAGAGAAATATGCCTTTTTCCTTCCGCCTTCGAGCTACCCACAAAAACCGGCGCTTGTCGCTGCGCTTACTGCTGGCCATCGGCGGCTGTAGTCTCCTGCTGATCCTTCTGGCCGTAGTTTTTCAACTGTACACCGAATATCAACGCGACCTTGCCGGTATCGATTCGAGTCTGCAATTCATCGATAGTAGCTATGTTCCGGCTATCGCCGCCAGCGCCTACCAGTTGGACGAAGAACAGGTGCGGCTGCAATTGCGGGGCATGCTCCAAATGCAGGATATAGTTTACGCCCGGGTTCGGGAAAAACTCAACAATCAGATCTATGACATCGTCGAAGGCGACGAAACAGCGCACGGGACTGTCAGCCGGGAATACCGGTTAAACCATCAGGGCCAGTTTCCCGTCGGTGAATTGTTGGTTCGGGCCAGCATTGCAGGGGTCAACGCTCGTCTTAAGGAGCGGGCATTGACGATCGCTCTTTCCAATATTGTGCTCATTGTGCCGCTGGGGCTGGCGATTTTGCTGATCGTGCAGCGAGCAGTGATACGCCATCTGGTTCACATGGCGCAGTACGCCCGTACGCTGCACCTCGACAGCCTGGATCAACCGCTGAGCTTGCAGCGTTCCTCCCGCCGTTCCGGAGAGCAGGACGAGTTGGATCAACTGGTGACCGCCATCAACGAGATGCGGCTGCGCATCCGTGAGGATATGCATCGACGGCAGGAGGCGGAACAGGAGTTGATGTTCCGCAAGGTTCTGTTTGAATGCGTTCTTGAAGCACGGATCGATGGACTCTGCATTGTTGCCGAGGATCAGACCTGCCTGTTTGGCAACAGTCATTTTCGCCAACTCTGGCCAATGACGATCGATTGTATGCCCGGTACCTCGATGCAGCCGATGTTTTCCATGATTGCGGAGCAGTTGCGGGAGCCGGAATCATTCCGGGCCGCACTGGCCCAGGTGCGGGAGTCGCCGGAAAGCGAGATGCAAGGAGAGGTAATCCTGCAATCAGGGTTGGTGTTCGAGTACTACAGCGTTCCAGTACAGAGTAGCGAGGGGATCCGGTACGGCCGTTTATGGAGCTTCCGGGATATCAGCACGCGCAAGGAGCTTGAAGAACAGTTGCGGCAGAGCCGCAAACTGGAGACCCTGGGCAGTCTGGCAGGAGGGATTGCCCATGATTTCAACAATGTGTTGTCGCCCATCATCGGTTATACCGAACTGGTGATGAATCGGTTGCCCTTCAACAGTCCGCTGTTTGTTGATCTAGGCCATATTCTCAAGGCAGCAGGGCGGGCGACTGAGTTGACGCGGCAGATTTTGGCCTTCAGCCGCAAACAGATGCTTGAGGTGCAGATCATTGATCTCAACGCCTTGGTTCTTGAGTACGAGACTATGCTGCAACGGCTGATCGGCGAGGCTATCAACGTGCAGGTACTGCTCAGCCCCCAGCCGGCACTGATTCGTGCTGACAGGAGCCAGATCGAGCAGGTTGTGCTGAACATGGCGATCAACGCCCGCGACGCGATGCCCGATGGCGGCATCCTGACCATCGAGACGGCCGAGGTGTATCTTGACCAGCATTATGCTGAACACCACGCCGAAGTCGAGCCCGGCGACTATGTGATGCTGTCGATCAGCGACACGGGCACGGGGATCAACGAGGCCATCCGCGACCGGATTTTCGAACCCTTCTTCACCACTAAGGAGCGCGGCAGGGGGACGGGTTTGGGACTGGCGACTTCGTTCGGGATCGTCAAACAGCACCATGGCCATTTGTGGGTCTACAGCGAGCCCGGCCATGGCACGACCTTCAAGATCTACTTGCCCAAGGTGGAGGGCAAGCCGACAGTTCCGGCAGAGCAGGAGGAGAAAAGCCTGCTCCCGTTTGGAAATGGCACTGTTTTAGTGGTCGAGGACGACACCATGGTACGGGATTTGGTCTGTGAAACCCTGATGGGGCATGGCTACCATGTGATTCCGGCGGCTGATCCGGAGATTGCCCTGGAGCAGGCCGCGCAGGCAGCTGGCATCGATCTGCTGTTGACCGACGTGGTCATGCCGAAAATGAACGGCCGCGAATTGCACCGGCAACTGTCGAGCCGCATTCCTGGAGTCAAGGTGGTTTATATGTCCGGGTATACTGAAAATGTTATCGCCGATCAGGGGATGCTCCATGAAGGCGTTGATTTCATCCAGAAACCCTTTTCCATCCGGACTCTATTGCAGAAGGTGCGGCAGGTTCTTGGTTAGACTGTATTGATTTTTGTAGAGGTCGCAACGAAATGAACACAAAACTCGTATTGGTTATCCTCGGATGGCTTGTCTTGAGCGCCGTTCCTCCACTGACCAGAGCCGCGCAGAACGAAGGCGCCTCGCTTTATGGCCGCACCCTGCTCGAGCAGATCAATCTCTACCGCCAGGACAACGGCTTGAATCCGCTGCGGTTCGATGCCCGGCTGATCCACCTGGCCAAGACCCACAGTTTTGCGATGTCCCAGCAGAAGATGGTGAGCCACCGCAATTTCAACGAGCGTTTCGAGCGTTCCGGCAGCCGGCTCTGCGTTGAAAACGTCGGTTGGAACTACAGTACCCCGCTCAAGCAGTTCGACGCCTGGCGGCAGTCGAGCGGCCATGATCAGAATATGTTGAAAGAAGGGATCACCAAGGCCGGGATTGCCGAGATCGGCAACTATGTTACCTTTTTCGCCTGTAAATAGCCAGATAGATCGCCTTGTCTTGCCGGGATCTCTGTGAGCCCGAGCAATTTGCCTCTATCTTTTTTTCAAGGAATTCGATATAAACACCCCTGCGCACCGGTCGGACCGGGTGCCGTCTATCTGGAGGAAACGGGTGCGAATCCCGTGCTGTCCCGCAACTGTGATTTCGCGATGAGCGGAAGAGCCAGACACTCCTCTGAACGTGGGTCTTCGTGGAATGAGACACCAGCGCCGCGCAAACGGCTCTCGACTCCTCCCCTGAAGAACCACTCCGTTGGTTCACCATGTCGCGACATCTCTGCGAGAGGCGCGGCAGTTACTCCTTGGTGCTGTGCATGGGACGCATTGTTCTTGTCACCGGTGGGGCCAGAAGCGGTAAAAGCAGCTTTGCCGAACAGCTGATTGCCGGTATCGGCGCGGATATCGCCTATATTGCCACGGCCCAATCCCTGGACGAGGAGATGGCGGACCGCATCGCCAAGCACCGACTCCAGCGGCCATCCTCCTGGCAGACTATTGAGGCGCCAACCCGGCCTTCGGCGGTGATTGCCGGCGAAGGCCATGCATTTTCCGCCATTCTCCTGGATTGTCTGACCGTGTTGATGAGCAACCGGATGCTTGCCCATTCCATGGATTGGGACCAGCCGACCGTGGCGCAGTTGAACGCGGCTGAGGAGGATGTGATGGCTGAGATCGAGGCCATCATCGCTGCCGCCGCCGAGAGCCCGGCGGACCTGGTCGCCGTCACCAACGAGGTCGGTTACGGCATCGTGCCGATTGCGCCGCTGGCCCGTTTCTTCCGCGATTGCGCCGGCCGGGTCAACCAGCGGATGGCAGCCGCCGCCAATGAAGTCTACGTGGTGGTCTCCGGCATTCCCATTCGGATCAAGGGCGCGTAAGGGCGTCGCGATGAAGGCGCTCATTCTCATGATCCAATTCATGACCCGGTATCCGATTCCGGTGGTGGTCGAATTCACTGCCGAGCGGTTTGTCCAGGGGATGAAGTGGATGCCGCTGGTCGGTCTGCTGGCTGCCCTGCCCGCCGCCGTCGGATTTGTGCTGGCCGATTGGTTGCTCGGACGGGAAGTGGCGGCCATCGTTGCGGTGATTGGGTTGATCACCGTCACCGGCGGCCTCCATCTCGACGGGATCGCCGATACCGCCGACGGCCTGTTTTGCTACCGTTCCCGCGAGCGGATGCTGGAAATCATGCGGGACTCCACCCTGGGCACCAACGGGGTGATCGCGGTGGTGCTGACCATTCTTCTTAAATATATTTTTTTGCAGACGCTCCCGGCCGACGGTGGCGTTCTCGCCGTGCTGATCGCGCCGGTGCTCGGCCGCACGGCCCTGACCTGGCACTCGGCGGTGGCCCGCTATGCCCGCGAGGAGCGGGGCATCGGCGATTATGTCAATCAGACCGGCCTCGCCCAGGCGGCGGCGGCCACCCTGTTGTCCCTGTTCCTGGTGACCGGGATCCTCGTTCTGGGCGGGGTGCAACCGTCCCTAGTCCCTCTGGTGGTCCTGGTGCTCCATTTGCCGCCGATCGGGCTGGCAGTGCTGTTTGCCGCCTATCTGCAATGGCGGCTGGGCGGCATCACCGGCGACACCATCGGTGCTAGTATAGAGCTGGCGGAAATCCTCAGCTTTCTTGTCTTTCTTCTTGTCTGGAAATTTTTGTTATGAACACGACCAAACTCTATCTCATTCGCCACGGCGAAACCGAACAGAATAAAACCGGCGTCCTCATGGGCAGCACCGACACTCCCCTCAACGATCATGGCCGCCTGCAGGCGGCCTCCCTCGGTGAGCGGCTCAACGCTCTCGAAGTGGACACCATCTTTTCCAGCCCCCTCTCGCGGGCGGTGGAAACCGCCTCGCTGGTTTTCGGTGAGGAGGCGCAGGTCATAACCGACTCGAGTCTGCAGGAGTTTCATTTCGGCGAGTGGGAGGGTATGCATTTCTCCGAGATCGCCAAGCAGTATCCGGAGATCTGGAAGTTGTGGCTGACCGACTGGGAACAAACCCATATCCCCGGCGGCGAGGCTTTCCCGGCCTTCAAGCACCGGGTGATCAGCGTGGTTGAGGAGATTGTCCGCTATAATGCGGGTAAGCGAGTGGCTGTGGTCTCGCACGGCGGCTGTATCCGTTCGCTGTTGGCGCATTTTTTCTGCGAGTCGGTCTCCAAGGGCTACTGGAAGTTCAAGGTCGATAACGCCACCTTAAGCGAAATTGAATTCATGGGTGACCTGCCCATTCTCATCCGTTTCAACTATAGGTAAGGAACAGTATGCACTTGCTCAAACAGACCCTGGATACCATCAGGCCCACCGATCGGCTGGTCATGGCGGCCGCGCAAAAGGAGATCGATTACTGTCTCAAACCGCCGGGCAGCCTCGGTAAGCTGGAAGATATTGCCCGCCAGATTGCCGGGATCACCGGCAAGGTGCACAACACGATCAGCAAAAAGGCGATTGTGGTGATGATGGCCGACAACGGCGTCTGTGCCGAGGGGATTGCCATGTATCCCCAGGACATCACCCGTATTGGCGCCGACTTCGTCACTTCCGGCCGCATGGGGGTCAATTTTCTCGCCAACTATGCAGGGGCGGATATCATTGCTGTCGATATCGGCATCCAGGTCGACGTCGATCTGCCCAAGGTGCTCAATCGCAAGATCCGCTACGGCACCGCCAATTTTCTCAAGGAACCGGCGATGAGCCGGGAAGAGGCGATTCGCGCGGTCGAGGTGGGGATCGAGGTGACCAATGCGGCCATCGATCAGGGGTACGATCTGATCGGCACCGGCGAGATCGGTATCGGTAACACCACCGCCAGCAGCGCCGTGCTGTACGCCCTAACCGGAGCTCCTATCGACCGGGTGGTCGGCCGGGGCGCGGGGTTGACCGATGAAGCTTTTGCGCGCAAAAAAGAGGTGGTGCAGCAGGCGGTGCATTTGCATCATCCGGACCCCGATGATGCCCTTGATGTGTTGTCCAAGGTGGGCAGCCTCGATATTGCCGGCATGGCCGGAACCTACCTGGCCTGCGCCGCCCGCCGGGTGCCCGTGCTCACCGACGGCCTGATCTCCAACGTTGCCGCCCTGGTGGCCATGCGGCTCAAACCCGAAGCCGTCGAGTATATGATTCCTTCGCACATCTCTTTCGAGCCCGGTGCCAAACTGCTCAAGGAAATCACCGGCCTGGAACCCATGATCGACATGAACATGCGCCTGGGCGAGGGCACTGGCTGCGCCCTGGTGTTCAGTATTATCGAGGCGGCACTCCGGATGATCGAGGAAATGGGCACCTTTGCCGCTATCGGGAAATCACGCGATGAAATTGGGGACCACATCATGGCTTACCGGGGAAAATTTCCTCGATAACGCCCGGCTGGTCGAGGACCGGGTCGATTTCGTCGAACTGCTGGTCTACACCTGGGACCGGTCCATGCGCGCCAAGGTCGGCTCCTGGCTCGACGGCCTGGCGGTCTTGGACCTGGAATATACGGTCCACCTGCCCACCGACGAGGCGGCGGGGGCTCTGGCCGCGGCCCAATTTTTCCTGGAGAGTGGTTTTCCCCTGCTCAATATGACCCTGCATCCCCTGCGCGGCTGGCAGGAGATGGAGTGGCCGCCGTTGGTGGCCATGGAAAACCTGATCGACCGGATCGAGTTCCACCCCCGCTTCACCTTTGACCTCACCCATAGCCTTCTGGGTACAGCCTTACCCGACCATTTCCATCCTCACATTGTTGAACTGCACCTCTCCGGCACCGACGGCCAGACCGATCACCTGCCGCTCGACGAGGCCACCCTGGGTCGGGCGATGCCCTTTCTCAACGAAAACATATTGGTCTGCTGCGAGATTTTTGATCTGGAAGAAGCCCTGCGGGCCGTTGACCGGGTGAGGGCCGTGCAGGCTCTGTCAGGATAAGGGCGCGGCAGGATGCAGGTGATCCTGGAAAAAGGCGGGCGCCAGCCGGTCGATCAGGCAGCTGGTCCGCCAGGGAAAACGGCCCTCGATGAAACCGACATGGCCGCCGTGGGATTGGATCGCCAGCCGCACTCCCGGCCCGACCTGATCGGGCAGGGGAACATTGCGCGGGTACATGAAGGGATCATCCAGGCTGTGGAGGATCAGGGTCGGTACGGTGATCGTGTGAAGGTAGCCCGATGAACTGCACCGGGCGTAATAGTCGTCGGCCCCGGCAAACCCGTTGAGCGGCGCGGTCACCCATTGGTCATATTCCCACAAGGTGTGGATCCGGTTAAGATCGACTTGGAGCGGTGACGGCCGACTTGCAAATTTCAACCGGTAGGACCGTTTCAGCCGGGTGATGAGGTAGTGCTGATAGATCCTGGAGCCCCCCTGTTCCAGTCTTCGGGCCGCATCAGCAAGGACGAATGGGACCGAAACGGCCACCGCTGCCTGCACGAGGGCAGAGGAACCAGCGGTGCCCAGGTAGCGGAGCAGGAGATTGCCGCCCAAGGAAAAACCAATGGCCCCCGCCACCGGTCGCCCGCTGGATCGGAGCAGCGTCAAGACCTCGGCCAGATCCTCGATGGCCCCGGAATGATAGCTGCGGGCCAGCCGGTTGGGTTCGCCGCTGCAGCCGCGCAGATACATGAACACCGGCTGCAATCCGGCCTGAAGCAGTGTCGCCATAACCGGCAGGGCATAGTGGGAGCGCAGGGTCCCTTCCAGGCCGTGGAGGATAAGGATCACCGGGCCATTGCCGCCGGTGGGCCAGGCCAGGTCGATAAAATCCCCGTCGGCCAGCTCGAGCCGCTCGCTCTGCACGGGCAGGTTTGGCAGCCACCGGAACAGCTTGGGCCACAGGGTCTGCAGGTGCGGATTGCGCAGCCAGCAGGGCGGGGTAAAAGGGCGCTGGGCCATAAGGACTTCGCGATAGTTGCTGGTTGAGCAGGCCACAAAAAAAGCAGCTGCCCTATCGGGGCCTGTGGGCAGCTTTTTTTGACGTCACCAACCGTTTCCTTCACCACCTACCTGAAGATTCAGGAGGATGTGATGGCCATTTTTTTATTCGCTGAACAGGTGGTAGAAGATGTCGGACATATAGACCACGCCGACCAGCTTGCCCTCCTCCACCACCGAGATCCGGCGGAGGTTGTTTTTAATCATCCGGTCAAGGATCGATATCACCGGTTCAGCAGGCGGCACACTCAACACGTTGTCGTTCATGATCTGCGCCACCTTCTTTTGCTTCACCGCCCGGACGAACTCGTCCACTTCGCCCTTCCAGTTCACATCAGCGCCGTCGATGCCGTAATTAAGATACGAGGGGCGGAGATGGTAGAGGATGTAGTACATGCTGATCGTGCCCACGAGCGCATGAACATCGTCGACCACCATCAGGCTCACGGTCTTGTGGCCGGTGGGCCGGACCTTGGCGTTAAGGATCTTTTTGATGGCCTTTTCCACGGGATCGTCCATGTGGATGGTGTCGAAATTCTTGGTCATGATGTCTCGGGCAAACAGTTTCATGCATTCACTCCTTGACTGCGCTGATGATGATGGACGCCATTGGTCAGGTGGGGCGGCCAGTTAAAGGTGGTTTAAAGCTCTCCGACGGACTCTCCACCGGATGCGGCAAAGCGTAATCCCTTAAAACAGCGGGACAGTAGCATATTTTTTATTGAGTTTGCCAGGGTTATTAAGTCGTTCAGAACAATAAACAATTCTTCTGGAAAGCGAATGCGCCAAACCGTCAGGCCGGCGTCGTCAGGTTCTGAAGTGTCCTGGTGGCACATTGTGCTGCCAGACCACTCCACCAGACTGCCGACAGGGGAAAGTATTCCTTGGGCAAGATGGGCTGCGACCCCGGCGATGGAGCACTAACAATTTGACTTTAGCAGCAATTCGTGTAAGTAGAGGTGGAAAATCCTCACCAGGAGTATCATTCCCTCATCGGTTTTTTGGGGTTCAGAATAATATTTTCGCTGTAAGGAGGTCGCAATTGTTTGGGTTAGAAGCTATCGCGCACAACAATGGGTGGACTATCGCCGTTACCGGCGCAGGTATCGTCTTTACAGGCTTGGCCACCCTTTCTTTCGTCATTTCTCAGTTGCATAAAGTTGTCTCCCTTTTTGATCGGCCTCCGAAGGCAACCGTGGAAGTGGTTATTGAAGAAAAAATAGCGATCTGGGAGCCTCCCGATTGCCCCAATGATGCCAATTTGGCAGTCAAACTCTATCAACCCTTGATTGATGAATTGCCTCCAGAGTTTGATCTGGCCGACCTCTACGTTTTGGCGAAAAAATATCATTTGCCCCATCCCCATCTATCCATCCGTTGCCTCCAGGATGCGGGCAAACTGGAATCTCTGGGTGAAGGTGTTTTTCGTTTTCATGCCTGAGTGTTCACTGAAAATCGATTCTATTTGAGAGGGGAGAACAGAATCCATGGATCTTATTCTGCAATTTTTACACAACACCGGTTTTTTCCTGGCCGACTACCGCAACCTGATCATGATTGTGGTCGGTTCGTTTTTCGTCTATCTGGCCATTCATAAAAATTACGAACCGCTGTTGCTCCTGCCCATCGGTTTTGGCGTTATCCTGGGCAATATCCCCTTTTTCAAGGGGTTCGGTATCGGTATCTACGAGGCCAACAGCGTCCTTCACTACCTCTATTTCGGGGTGACCAGCGGCGTCTATCCCTCGATCATCTTCCTCGGCCTTGGGGCGATGACCGATTTTTCCTTTCTCCTGGCCAATCCGAAACTGATGCTGTTGGGCGCTGCCGCCCAGATGGGGATCTTTTTTACCTACCTCTGTGCCTTGGCCCTTGGATTCACGGCGCCCGAGGCCTCATCCATCGGCATCATCGGAGGCGCCGACGGGCCAACCTCGATTTTCCTCACCGCCAAGCTGGCGCCGCACCTCATCGGTCCCATTGCTATTGCCGCCTATTCCTACATGGCGTTGATCCCGATCATTCAGCCGCCGATCATGTTGCTCTTGACCAGCAGAGAGGAACGCTTAATCCGCATGCCGAATATGCGTGAGGTTTCCCGAAAGGAGATTATCATTTTCCCCGTAGTCGGCATGGTGCTCTGCACCTTTCTGGCCCCGGCTTCGATCCCGCTGCTCGGACCTTTTTTCTTTGGCAACATTCTTAAGGAAAGCGGCGTGGTCGATCGTCTGGCCAACACTGCCCGCACCGCTATCATTGATACCGCCACTATCTTGGTCGGTCTCACTGTCGGTGCCTCGACCCAAGGCGATGTCTTTCTCAACGCCAAGTCGGTGGGTATCTTCCTGCTCGGGGCTGTAGCTTTCAGTATTGCCACCGCCTCGGGCATTTTATTTGCAAAATTTATGAACCTTTTTCTAAAACAGAAGATCAACCCCCTGCTCGGCGCGGCCGGGGTCTCCGCTGTACCCGGATCGGCCCGTGAGGTCCACATGATGGGGCAGAAGACAGACCCCACCAATTTTCTGCTCATGCACGCCGTCGCCTGCAATTCCTCCGGGGTTATCGGCTCGGCGGTCTGCGCCGGTATCCTCTGGAGCTTTCTTATCGGCTAGGCCTGTGATGATGCGGTTTTTGCACGCGTGAACCTGGAACGGGTGATCGGGATCAATTCCCGGCCACCCGTTTTTTTATGCATTGTGTAGATGAACGCCATAAAATTTAATGATTTGAAAATCGGGCAAGGCTCAAGTATTATTGTGCGTTTTGCCCGAGGCGCTGGGCTTGGGTGTTTGTCCGCCTCTTCCCGGCGCAATCGGCCATCAGCAACAGGACGCCGGCGAGGAAACCGTCCAGGGATTGGATGCTCCAACATTGGGAACCTGCCCTTGCTCATTTCTGAGCCTGGGTCCGCTTCCGCCACCAGGTGAGGACCATGGATACGCAATACAATGCCACTCTTGAGACCCTAGAACGACTGCGGGCGGAGTCCATTTCCGCCGGTGGAGAAGAAAAAAAGAACGATCAGCACCGCAAAGGCAAACTGACCGCCCGTGAGCGGCTCGACCTGCTGCTCGACGACGGCACCTTTGAAGAGTTCGACGTTCTCAAGGTCGGCCGTGGCGGGAGCCTGGGAGAGGAAAAGAGTTATCTCGGCGACGGCGTCATCACCGGGCACGGATCCATCGATGGCCGCGAGGTCTTTGTCTTCAGCCAGGATTTCACCATCCTCGGCGGCTCGTTGGGCGAGGCGCATGCCCAGAAAATCTGCAAGGTCATGGATCTGGCGGTCAAGGTGGGCGCGCCGATCATTGGCCTCAACGACTCCGGTGGGGCACGCATTCAGGAGGGCATGGATGCCCTGGCCGCCTACGGCGAGATTTTTCACCGTAACGTCCGCGCCAGTGGCGTGGTGCCGCAGATTTCCTGCATCATGGGGCCTTGCGCCGGCGGCGCGGTCTACAGCCCCTCGATCACCGATTTTGTCTTCATGGTCGAGGACTCCTCCTATATGTTTGTTACCGGGCCTAGCGTGGTGAAGACCGTCACCCACCAGGATATCACCTCCGAGGATCTGGGTGGGGCCAGGGTGCATGCCCAGAAGAGCGGCGTGGCCCATTTTACAGTGCAAAATGATGTTCTAGCCCTGCGCGAGGTGCGGCGGCTGATCAGCTACCTGCCCTCCAACAACCGCCTCAAATCACCGATCCTGAACCTCAGCGATGCCCCCGACCGTACCGATCCGGCCCTGGATTACCTCATTCCCGGTAACTCCAACCAGACCTACGACATGAACGTGTTGATCCTCAGTATCCTCGATGGCGCTGAGTTCATGGAGGTGCATGCTGGTTTTGCCCGCAACATCATCTGCGGTTTCGGCCGGCTCGGCGGCCAGACCGTGGGGTTGGTGGCCAATCAGCCTGCCGTCCTCGCTGGCGTCCTCGATAACGACGCCTCGTTCAAGGCCGGCCGCTTTGTTCGCTTCTGCGATTCATTCAACATCCCGCTGATTACCCTGGTGGACGTGCCTGGCTTCATGCCCGGCCCGGATCAGGAACACGGCGGTATCATCCGCCATGGCGCCAAGCTGCTCTACGCCTTCACCGAGGCCACGGTGCCGCGGATTTCGGTGATCATTCGCAAGGCCTACGGCGGCGCCTACCTGGTGATGAACTCCAAGCACATCCACTGCGACGTTAACTATGCCTGGCCGACCGCCGAGATCGCGGTCATGGGACCCAAGGGCGCGGCTGAAGTCATCCACCGCAAGGAAATCTACTCAGCGGATGACCCGGAAGCCGTGCTCGCCGAGAAGATGGAAGAATACCGGCGCACTTTTGCCAATCCTTTTATTGCCGCCCAGCGCGGCTATATCGACGACGTCATCTTTCCTCGGGACACCCGTTCGCATCTCATCCGCACCCTGCAGATGCTGGACAGCAAGAGAACCAAGGGCCCGGATCGCAAACACGGAAATATTCCCCTGTGAGGTACGCTATGTTTGATAAAATACTGATCGCCAATCGCGGCGAAATTGCCATACGCATCATTCGTACCTGCAACCGGCTGGGCATCAACACCGTGGCCGTCTACTCCGATGCCGATAGCCGCAGCCTGCACCGGCAACTGGCGGACGAGTCCGTGTACATCGGTGAATCGCAATCGCAGAAATCCTATCTCGACATCAACAAGATTATTGCCGCAGCCAAGGCCACTGGCGCGCAAGCCGTCCATCCCGGATATGGCTTTCTCTCGGAGAAGGCCGATTTTGCCAAAGCGGTGGAAGCGGCGGGTCTGGTCTTCATCGGGCCGCCGGTTGAGGCGGTCGACCTCATGGGCGACAAGATCACCTCCAAGGAACTGGCGAAGAATGCCGGAGTTCCGGTTATTCCCGGCCATATTGAGGCGGTCAAGGACGAGGCGGAGGCCCTGGCCGCGGCCAAAAGCGTCGGCTACCCGATCCTGCTTAAGCCGGCGGCCGGCGGCGGCGGCAAGGGCATGCGCATTGTCCGCAAGGCAGAGGACATGAAAGAGGCGCTGGCGGCGAGCCGCAAGGAGACGCAAAAGGCCTTCAACGACACCCGGGTCTTTGTCGAACGCTATATCGAGCAGCCCCGGCATATCGAGATCCAGATCCTGGCCGACAGCCATGGCAATATCGTCCACCTGGGTGAGCGCGAATGCTCGATCCAGCGCCGTTACCAGAAGGTGATAGAGGAATCGCCCTCACCGGCGGTTTCACCCGAGTTGCGGCAGCGGATGGGCCAGGCGGCCTGCGACCTGGCGAAGACAGCCAATTACGTCAATGCCGGCACGGTCGAATTCGTCCTCGACGCGCATCAGAATTTTTATTTTCTCGAGATGAACACCCGCCTGCAGGTGGAGCATCCGGTCACCGAGATGGTCACCGGTCTTGATCTGGTGGAATGGCAGCTGCGCATCGCCAGTGGTGAGCCGTTGCCCTTTGATCAGAAAGGCGTCCGTTTTAACGGCTGGGCGATTGAGGCGCGAATCTGCGCCGAAGATCCTTCCCGGGGCTTCATCCCCTCTACCGGCATGATTACCCGTTATGCCGCACCCCGAGGCGCTGGCATCCGCGTCGACAGTGGCGTCAACATCGGCGGCAAGGTCGACGTGTATTACGATTCCATGCTGGCCAAGCTGATCTGTCACGGCAAGACTAGGGAGGACGCCCGCCGTGCCCTGATCGAGGCCCTCAATGGCTATCACATCGAGGGCGTGTCCACCAATATCGATTTCGTGACCAGTGTGCTCTGTCTGCCCGAGTTTGCGGAGGGCAATCTGCACACCGGTTTCATCGACCAGCACTTCGAGGGCGGTAAGTCAAAGCGGTCACCGGCCATCCAGTACCTGCGGCTGGCGGCCCTGGTCGCTGGTTTGATCTATCACACCCGCACGGTGGCGGTGCGCGAATCGATGCGCCACATGGTCTCCGACATCGGCGGCAAAAGGGAGATGGGCCGGACTCCCCGCTACATGGTCCGGTGCGAGGACGAGCATTTCGAGGTGACCCTGGAGGCGGCCCCGATCAGCGGTGAGAGCTGCACCATCCGCGTGGACGGCAACATGTACCAGGTTGAGATCCCGGTCTTTGAGTTCTTCCGCCGCCGGCTCAAACTGATCATCAACGGCCAGGCCTATCGTTTCCGCATCCAGTTCGAGGAGTCTTTTATGTTTGTCTCCTTCAACGGTCTGTCCCGGCTGTTCGAGGTCTACACCCCGAAGGAATGGGCGATGATGCAGTATATGCCCGAGAAGGCGGATGCGGCGCTCAACAATATCCTGGTCTGCCCGATGCCCGGTCTGGTGGTCGATGTGCTGGCCCAGAAGGGCGAGCGGGTCTTCCGTGGCCAGAACCTGGTGATCCTGGAGTCGATGAAGATGGAGAGCGGCGTGGCCTCGCCGGTGGACGGGGTCATTGCTGACGTCCTAGTGCACAAGGGCCAGGCAGTGGAGGCCGATCAAACCCTGATCAAATTCGAAGTCGTGTAAAAAAAAGCATGAAGGCGTCCCCATGCCATGGGGACGCCTGGTCCGTTCATGCTCCTTCCTCACCATCGGTCTTTTTCCTGTGGCTTCAACAACACCTCTACCGTTCGCTCTGCCGTCATGATCAAATTGACCCGGCTCAACAAATCGGAATTTTACCTGAACCCTGATCTGATTAAGAGTATTGAAGAAACACCGGACACGATCATCAAATTGATCAATGACGACCATTTTCTTGTCCAGGAAAAAGCGGAAGTGGTGATCGATAAAATTGTCGCTTTTCGGGTCAAGATATTGCAGCTTTCCAGGCAAGACATGGACCTGAATGGAACGGAACGCTGAAAGGCAAAGGGAAGGGAACGGAACAGCCCAGAACCTTTATTGAGCTTTTTGTTTCATGAAGGGGGTGAATATAACTGATACTTCTTCATATTTTTTGCTTTTTTTCCCTCAACCCGTCCCATACAATGACCTATTCCGGCAATCGAGCCAAGTTATTGTGTCAATTCTCTTCAACGATCACGGTCAAAGCTTATGGACATCGCAACCATCATCGGCTTACTCATGGGGTTGGGCGCCATTATCGGCGGCGCTGCCCTGGAAGGCTTGCACTTGAACTCCTTGGTGCAGCCCACCGCCGCTTTAATAGTGCTGGGCGGCACCTTTGGCGCGGCGTTCATCAGTTTTCCCTTGCAGACTATACTTGGGGCTTTTAAGGATATTAAAAAACTGATCGCCAACTCGCCGAAAAATGATGACTTGATCGTCGAGATCTGCGGGTATGCGGCGAAAGCGAGAAAAAACGGTATTATCGCCCTGGAGGAAGACGGACAGAATCATAAAGACCGTTTTATGAAAAAGGCGATTTCCCTCTCGGTCGACGGTGTTGAACCCAAGGATATCAGGGAAATCCTGGAAATTGATTTAGGGGCGGTCGAGGAACATGCCAAGATGAGCGCCGAATTTTTCGAGGCCGCAGGCGGATATGCTCCAACCATCGGCATCATCGGCGCGGTGCTTGGGCTTATCCACGTCATGAGCAACTTGAGTGACACCTCCAAGCTCGGAGCGGGTATCGCCGTTGCCTTTGTGGCCACGATTTACGGCCTGATCGTCGCCAACATCCTTTGCCTGCCGGCCGCGGCCAAAATCAAGCACCGAATTAAGGATGAGATGGTGCGCAAGGAGATCATCATCGCCGGGGTCGTCGCCATCCAGCATGGTGAAAATCCGCGTTTTATCGAGGAACGATTGAAGTCGTATCTGGGAGGGCATGCGAAATCCTCAGCTATTGCCGACGAGGAAGGGGGCAAGAAATAAATGGCCCGGAAAAAAGAGCCGGAAAAAGCAGCAAATCATGAGCGGTGGCTGGTGTCCTATGCCGATTTCATCACTCTGCTGTTCGCGGTCTTTGTTACCTTGTACGCCATGTCGCAAACCGACAAGAAGAAGGTGGATGAGGTTGCCGCCTCCTATCGCAGCGCTTTTGGCATCACCGCCGGCACCCCTTCAGGCAAACCGGCAATTATTCCGAAGACCGATATGCTGCCGATTCCATCGATACAACCTCAAATAAAGAATCCCGAAAAACCAAAGACAAAAGGGGATGGATCGTTCAAGGTTCAGGCGACTAAAAAAGATTTTAAAGAGATCTTGCTGACCCTTGAGAAATTTCTAATTGAAAATAAGGCGCAGGAGAAGGTGAACGTGGAAATCACCAGGCGGGGGCTGGTGATCAGTCTGAGAGAAGCCGGTTTATTTGATTCGGGCAGTGCCAATATTCAACCGGTTGCGTATGAACTCCTCGCCAAAATTGCCGAGGTGCTGCTTCCATTTGGCAACCCGATCAGTTTCGAGGGCCATACCGACAATATCCCGATGCGGTCCTCAACCTTTCAATCAAACTGGGAGTTGTCGACCGCAAGGGCTACCAATCTGGCCCACCACTTTTTGGATCGGCATGGCTTCACCCCAGAGAAGATATCTGTAACCGGTTATGGCGAATATCGTCCAATTGCCAATAACAGCACTGAAGAAGGGAGAAAGCAGAATCGCCGGGTGGATATTGTCCTCTTGGGGGTTACCGATGGTGAGATTGAGGAGCCGCCACAGAATCCCGCGAAACCTGAAGATGCTTCGAGGGGATCACGAATACCTTTTTAATCGATCCTTCGGCTGGAGTTTTTCCGGCCGATATTTCCCGCTTGCATAATTGCCCAGGAAGAGGGAAGGTGGACCGCGTTGTTCCATGTTAGTGAACGATTTTGTCAGACATCGCTGAATTCCGCGACAAACGGAAGCGGGGGAACCAATTTGTTGGGGCGGATCGCGCACTGCGCGTAAGGCATCTCTCAGCCTGAGCCCGTCAGCTCACCTCGCAAGCTCAATGAGAGCCTCCGGTTTATTTCCAGGGGCTTGAATAACGGAACCAGGAGGCATCCCCATGCCCTTTTTCACGCGGTCCGCGGTTGTCCCTCAACCGGACAATCAGCACCTTCCCCAGGCACCGCTTCCTTCTCTGGCCTTGGCCGCCCTTGGCATCATCTACGGCGATATCGGCACCAGCCCGCTCTACACCATCAAGGAATGTTTTTCCGGCAGCCACGGGGTGGAGGCGAACGCGGCCAACGTTCTTGGCATCCTGTCGCTGGTGTTCTGGTCGCTGATCATCGTGGTCAGCCTCAAATACGTTATTTTTGTGCTCCGCGCCGACAACAAGGGCGAAGGCGGCACCTTTTCCCTGCTGGCTGCCCTGCGCAATCCTCTCGGCAACCGCAAACGATGGTGGACGGTGCTCACCGTGCTCACCGCCGCCGGGGCTTCGATGCTGTACGGCGACGGCATCATCACCCCGGCCATCTCGGTACTGTCGGCCATGGAAGGGCTCAACATGGCCACCGACGCGGCCGCGCCCTATGTGGTGCCGCTGACCTGTCTGATCCTGCTGGCGCTGTTCTGTGCCCAGCGGTACGGAACAACGATCATCGGCAAAGTCTTCGGGCCAGTCATGATCCTTTGGTTCGGCAGCCTCGGCACGCTCGGCCTGATCGCCATTATCCGCCAACCGGATGTGCTCTTGGGCCTGAACCCCTGGTACGCCTATAATTACTTTGCCATTCATCACCTTCACGGCATCGTGTCCCTGGCCTCGGTGGTGTTGTGTATCACCGGCTGCGAGGCTCTTTATGCCGACATGGGCCATTTTGGCCGCCTGCCGATTCGCCTCACCTGGTATGGCATCGTTCTTCCCGGCCTGGTACTCAATTATTTCGGTCAAGGGGCCTTATTGCTACACGACCCCGCCGTTGCCGAGGTGAATCCCTTCTATGCTCTGGCGCCGAAAGCATTGCTCTATCCCCTGGTGGCACTGGCCACAGTGTCGGCGATCATCGCATCCCAGGCCATGATCTCGGGGGTGTATTCACTCACCCAACAGGCCATCCAGTTGGGCTTTACGCCGCGTATGCGCATCATCCACACCTCAGAGCAGGCCAAGGGTCAGATTTACATGCCGACGGTGAACTGGCTAGTGATGATTGCCTGTCTTACCCTGGTGCTGGTGTTCAAGGAATCCACCCGTCTGGCCTCGGCTTATGGGTTTGCGGTGACCGCCACCATGACCATCACCTCGATCATGTATTTTCACGTCACCCGCTTTCGCTGGAACTGGCACCTGTGGCAGAGCATCGCCTTGGTGAGCCTGTTTTTACTCTTCGATGCCTCCTTCCTTGGCGCCAATGTGCTCAAGATTCCGGATGGCGGCTGGATCACCATCTGTATCGCCTCGGTGGTCCTGATTTCAATGATCACCTGGCGTGATGGCCGGGAGCTACTGGCCAAGCATTACTCTTTGATGCGCCTGCCCGCCGACGTTTTTTTAAAGGATCTGTCCGAATACAGCCCGCAACGGACCGCCGGTACGGCGGTGTTCATGTCGATCACCCCCGAAGGCATTCCCCACACCCTGCTGCATCACCTCAAGCACAACGAGGCCCTGCACGAGCGGGTTTTGATGCTGTCCATTGTCTCGGCGGAAACGCCCACCGTGCCGGATTCGGATCGTGTGCAGCTAAAAGACCTCGGTCAGGGCTTTTATCGGGTCAGGGCCAGCTACGGATTCATGGAATCACCCAACATGCCGCAAATTCTCGAACTGGTCAGCCAAAAGGGGGTGACAATCGATATCTACACCACTTCGTTTTTCCTTGGCCGCGAAACCCTCTTTGCCACCGGCCCGGCCCCCATGGCGCAGTGGCGCAAAAAGCTGTTCATCTTCATGTCGCGCAACGCCTGGAACGCCACCTCCTTTTTCAAGCTGCCGCCGGACCGGGTGGTGGAGTTGGGCACCCAGGTGGAGTTATGAGCGGAACCTGCAGCAAGAGTCAGTCAACCCCTAGATAGGCGAGGATGCCCATGGCTGCCTGGCGACCCTGCCAGATGGCGGTGACCACCAGGTCGGAGCCGCGCACCATGTCGCCACCGGCAAAGATCTTGGGATTGCTGGTCTGCAGGGGGTATGCACCTGATTCCTTGGCCACCACCCGCTCCCGGTCGCTGAGGGTCACACCGTGCTCGTGGAGCCAGGCGGGCGGGCTGGGGCGGAATCCAAAGGCAATGAGTACAATATCCGCGGTCACAGTGACCTGGCTGCCCCCAACGAGCACCGGTCGCCGCCGGCCGCTGGCATCCGGTTCCCCCAGTTCGGTGGTCACCAGTTCCACCCCTTCCACCCGATGTTCTCCCATGAGGCCGATGGGCTGTTGATTAAAGAGGAACTGTACCCCCTCTTCCCGGGCATTGGCCACCTCTCGCTTGGAGCCGGGCATGTTGGCCTCGTCGCGGCGGTAGGCACAGGTGACGCTGGCTGCTCCCTGGCGGATCGCGGTGCGGCAGCAGTCCATGGCCGTGTCGCCACCGCCCAGTACCACGACTCGTTTCCCGAAGGTATCGATGAAAGGAGCCAGACCCTCATAGCCGTGATGTTGACAGACGTTGCCGATCAGGAAGGGCAGGGCGTCATGGACTCCGGGCAGCTCCTCGCCAGGGAATCCGCCTTTGAGAAACTGATAGGTGCCCATACCGAGAAAGACGGCGTCAAACTCGGACAGCAACATATCCAAACTGACATCGCGGCCGATTTCGGTGCGCAACCGGAACTCCACTCCCATGCCGCTGAAGATCTGCCGCCGCCGGGCCAGAACTGATTTCTCCAATTTGAATTCGGGGATGCCGAAGGTGAGCAGACCGCCGATCTCCGGATAGCGGTCAAAGACCACTGGCCGCACCCCGCTGCGCACCAGGACATCGGCACAGCCTAGACCCGCCGGCCCGGCGCCGATCACCGCCACCCGTTTGCTGGTCCAGGTGACGCCGCTCATGTCTGGTTTCCAGCCCTGGGCCAGGGCCTGGTCGGTGATGTATCGCTCGATGTTGCCGATGGTCACCGCGCCGAAGCCGTCATTGAGGGTGCAGGCCCCCTCGCAGAGCCGGTCCTGGGGGCAGACCCGACCGCAGACCTCCGGCAGGCTGTTGGTCTGGTGGCAGAGCTCCACCGCCGCCAGCAGGTTGCCTTCGGCCAGCAGCTTGAGCCAGTCCGGGATGTAATTGTGCACCGGGCACTGCCACTCGCAGTAGGGGTTGCCGCAGGCCAGGCAGCGGTGCGCCTGGTGCTGGAGCTGTGCCTCGGGCATGGATTCATAGATTTCACGGAAGGCTGTTTTCCGGGTGGCCAGGCCGATCTTGGGGGGCAGTTTCCGTTCCACGTCGAGGAACTGGAAGACATTGTTCAGGAGTTTGTTCATGGGCTTGCCGTGATAAAATAGATTATTCGCCGCGTTGCCGGAGGCGATCGAGCAGGTTGGAGATGTCGGCGGCCTTGGGTTTGACCAGCCAGAATGTGCCGATGTAGTCGAGAAAATCATCAAGGAGCCGCCAGCCCCAGTCACTGTTGGTCTCGCGGCAGAACTCCTCGATGACCTGCCGGAGGTGATTGCGGTACTCTTCCATGTAGCCGGAGTGGATGCGCTGGATCTCGACCAGTTCATGGTTGTACTTGTCGACAAAGTTCTTTTCGAGATCGAGCACATAGGCAAATCCGCCGGTCATGCCCGCGCCGAAGTTGCTGCCTGCGGGGCCAAGCACGGTGACCAGGCCGCCGGTCATGTATTCGCAGCCGTGATCGCCCACTCCCTCGACCACCGCATGGGCCCCGGAATTGCGCACCGCAAAGCGCTCCCCAGCCCTGCCCGAGGCGTACAATTTGCCGCCGGTGGCACCGTAGAGGCAGGTGTTGCCCATGATGCTGGTTGCTTCGCTTTTGAAGGTCGAGCGGTGCGGCGGCCGGAGGACGATCTTGCCGCCGGCCATGCCCTTGCCGACATAGTCGTTGGCGTCGCCGTTGAGATAGAGCTCCAACCCGCCGACGTTCCAGGCGCCGAAACTCTGACCGGCAATGCCGGCGAGTTTGAGTTTGACCGGGGCATCGGCCATCCCTTGGTTGCCGTAGCGTTTGGCGATCTCGCCGCTGAGGCGGGCGCCGATCGAGCGGTCGCAGTTGCTCAGGGGGTAGGCAAAGGTGCCGCCGCTACGGGCTTCGATGGCGGGTAGGATCTCGTGCACCATCTGTTCGGCCAGCGGCCCCTTGTCAAAGGGCTGATTGCGGCTGATTGCGCAGTGGCGGGGCTTGGCCGCCAACAGCGCATCGGTGTGGAGCAGGGGGCGGAGGTTGAGCCGTTGTTGCCGGGCGGTAATCCCGGCCACCGGTTCCAGGAGGTCGACCCGGCCGACCAGGTCTTCCAAGCTGCGGACCCCGAGCAAGGCCAGCCACTCTCTTGTTTCCTGGGCGACAAAGCGGAAATAATTGACCACCTTGGCCACCGTGCCCTGGTAGTGATCCCGCCGCAGATCCTCGCGCTGGGTGGCCACCCCGGTGGCGCAGTTGTTGAGGTGGCAGATGCGCAGAAACTTGCAGCCGAGCGCCACCATGGGCGCGGTGCCGAAGCCGAAACTCTCGGCCCCAAGCATGGCGGCCTTGACCACGTCCAGCCCGGATTTGAGGCCGCCGTCGGTCTGCAAGCGGATTTTGTCGCGCAGATCGTTGGCCTGCAGGGTCTGGTGAACCTCGGCCAGTCCCAGTTCCCAAGGCGAGCCGGCGTGGCGGATCGAGGAGATGGGGCTGGCGGCGGTGCCGCCGTCGTAGCCGGAAACAGTGATCAGGTCGGCATAGGCCTTGGCCACCCCGGCGGCGATGGTGCCGATGCCGGGCCGGGAGACTAGCTTCACCGAAACCAGGGCCTCGGGGTTGACCTGCTTCAGGTCGAAGATCAGCTGGGCCAGGTCCTCGATGGAATAGATGTCGTGGTGCGGCGGCGGCGAGATCAGGGTGACGCCAGGCACCGCGTAGCGCAGGCGGGCGATCAGCTCGTTGACCTTGCTCCCCGGCAGCTGGCCGCCTTCGCCGGGCTTGGCCCCCTGGGCAATCTTGATCTGCAGCACCTCGGCATTGACCAGATAGTGTGGGGTGACGCCGAAGCGGCCCGAGGCCACCTGCTTGATCTTCGACACTTTCTGGGTGCCGTAGCGGGCCGGGTCCTCACCGCCCTCGCCGCTGTTGGAGCGGCCGCCCATACTGTTCATCGCCTCGGCCAGGGCCTCATGGGCCTCGGGCGACAGTGCCCCGAGCGACATGGCAGCGGTGTCAAAACGGCGAATGATCGATTCCACCGGTTCAACCTGATCAATGGGAATTGGCTGCACATCCCGGCGCAGGTGCAGCAGGTCGCGCAGGGTCGCGGGTGCTCGGTGGTTGATCAGGTCGGCGCAGGCCTGCCACTGGCCAGCATCGCCGCTCTTGACCGCGGCCTGCAGGCCCATGACCACGTCGGGGTTGAAGGCGTGGTATTCCTGGCCATAGATGAACTTGAGCAGGCCGCCCGGCCGGAGGGGTTTCTGGCGGCTGGTGGCTTCTTTGGCCAGGGCCTTCTGGTCGGCCTCAAGGTCGGCAAACCCGGCGCCCTGGATGCGGCTCGGAGTGCCCGGAAAACAGCAATCGACCACTTCGTCATCCAGCCCGATAATCTCGAACAGCTGGGCTCCCCGGTAAGAGGCCACCGTGGAGATGCCCATTTTGGAGATGATTTTGAGCAACCCCTTCTTGATGCCCTTGCGGTAGTTTTTCACCGCCAGATCCGGGGCTAGATCCAGCTGGCCGCTACGGCAGAGGTCGCCGAGCACGGCATAACTCAGATAGGGATAGACGGCGGTGGCGCCGAAACCGATCAGGGTGGCGATCTGGTGGGAGTCCCGCGCCGTGGCCGTGGCTACCAGGAGGTTGGCGTTGCAGCGCAGCCCCTCTTTGCTGAGGTGGTGATGGACCGCGCCGGTGGCCAAGAGGGCATGGATCGGCAGCAGGGGCGGCTCGCAGGTCTGGTCCGTGAGCAGCAGGAGGACGCAGCCGGAACGGACCGCCTCGGCGGCCTGCTGGCAGAGAGCATCGATGGCCTCGTGCAAGGTATGCTGGGCCGGATCGTACTGGAGGGGCAGGCGGCACAGCCGGTAGCCCCAGCGGTCGAGGTGGATCAGGGCCCGGTATTTTTCGGTGGACAGCACCGGTGAGGTCAGGATCACCCGGCTGGCATGCTGCTCGGATTCCTCGAAGATCGATTGCTGTTCCGGGCCGATACAGGTTTCCAGCGACATCACCACCGCTTCGCGCAGGGGGTCGATCGGCGGATTGGTCACCTGGGCGAACAGTTGGCGGAAAGAGTCGTAGAGCGGCCGCTGCTGCCGGGAGAGGACCGCCATCGGCGTGTCGTCACCCATGGAGCCGGTGGCCTCCTGACCGGTCTCTGCTAGGGGACGGAGTACCTGGTCGCGCTCCTCGAAGCTCACCTGATACATCTTCATCGCCATCCGCAGCGGTTCGCCTTCCAGTTCCCTGGTGGCCCGGTCCTGGCCCAGGGTGCCTTCGAGGCGCAGGGTGTTGTCCTTAAGCCACTGCTTGTAGGGGTGGCGGCGTTTGAGTTCCTCGTCAATTTCGGCAGTGAAGCGGAGAGTGCCTTTTTGGGTGTCGACCGAAAGGAGCTGGCCCGGACCGAGGCGGCCCTTGGCGACAACGTCGCCGGCATCATACCGGTAGACCCCAACTTCCGAGGCCACGGTGAGAAAATCATCCCTGGTCAGCACCCAGCGCGAGGGGCGCAGGCCGTTGCGGTCTAGGGCGCAGACCGCGTAGCGGCCATCGGAGATAACCAGCCCGGCCGGACCGTCCCAGGACTCGGTGTGCATCGAATTGAACTCGTAGAAGGCGCGGAGATCGGCGTCAAGATGTTCGACGTTCTGCCAGGCGGGCGGGATCAGCATGCGGATGGCCCGGTGCAGGTCCATGCCTCCGGCCAACAGGACCTCGAGCATGTTGTCCAGGCTGGAGGAGTCCGACCCGGTGCGGTTGACCAGGGGGGCGATGGCCTCGATATCCGGCAGCAGCGGGGTTTTGAATTTGTTCGTCCGGGCTTCGGCCCAGTTGCGGTTGCCGGTGATGGTGTTGATCTCGCCGTTGTGCGCCAGCAGGCGGAAGGGTTGGGCCAGGGGCCAGCGCGGCATGGTGTTGGTGGAGAAGCGTTGGTGAAAGACGCAGATGGCGCTCGTCAGCGCCGGGTCCGCCAGGTCGGGGAAGAAGCCGGGCAGGTCGGCGGGCATCATCAGGCCCTTGTAGACCACCACGCCTGCACTGAGGCTGGCGACCGCGCAGTCGGGGTCTGCGGCCAGCCGTTTTTCCGCTCTTCTCCGGGCAATCAGCAGCTGCGCGGTCAACTGTTCTTTGGAGATGTCCGCGCAGTTGACAAACAGCTGGTAAAAAAGGGGTAGGGAGGCCAGGGCGATGGGCCCAAGGCAATTGGGATTGGTCGGAACGTGCCGCCAGCCGGCAACCTGCAACCCCTGGGCGTCCAGTTCCTCGGCAAGGACGCGTTGCGCAGCCCCAGCCTTTTCCTTGTCCTGGCTGAGCATCAGGGCGCCGACGCCGTAGAGCGGCGTCAGTTCCCCCGCGCCGCATTCCCGCGCTGCCCGACGGAGAAAGCCGTCCGGTTTTTGCAAGAGCAGGCCGCAGCCATCGCCAGTGCGGCCGTCGGCGGCGATCCCGCCGCGGTGGGTCATGCAGGTCAGCGCCTCAATCGCGGTTTGCACCAGCCGGTGGCTGGCCTCGCCCTTGATCTGGGCGATCAGGCCAAAGCCGCAATTGTCCTTGTAATCGTTGCAATCGTAGAGCCCTTTCATCGTCCCCTGTACGGTTGAAGAATCTTAGGAGAACTAAAGCATCGGCCGCCTGGAAGCGCAACAGGAATTGTTCTCGAAGTGGAGGGCAGGCTCGGGATGGGGGGAGGCATCGCCACCGGCGGCGGTGACTCTTTCGTTGACAGTTTATTTTAGTCCTATATCCTACAGAGGACACTCCTCAGAGTGCACCAGAACTGTTTGGATGCATAAAGCGGCCATGGATCGGATGTATGCCGCTTCCCCTTTTCCGCCTTTCGCCAGATAATTCAATTCCATGCACATAGTCACCACCCATCGCAACACCGACTTCGACGCCTTGGCCTCCATGATCGCCGCCACCCTCATCTATCCGGGTGCCGTTGCCGTCTGCCCCAAAAACGTCAACCCCAATGTCCACCGCTTTCTGTCTCTCCACAAGACCTCCTTCGACATCATCCTGGCCGGAGAGGTCGATCCGGATGCCGTTACCCGCCTGATCGTCACTGACACCAACCAGTGGCGGCGGCTCGACCGGGTGGATCACCTCAAGGACCGAGACGATGTCGAGGTGCTGCTCTGGGACCATCATTTGGGCATCGGCGATATCAACCCCCACTGGCAGTGCGTGGAAAAAATTGGCGCCACCATCACCCTACTGGTGCGCGAAATCCAGCAACGGGATATCTCCCTCACCCCCTTGCAGGCTACCTTGTTTCTGCTGGGACTCTACGAGGATACCGGCCAGTTGACCTTCAGTTCCACTACCCCGGAGGATGCGCGGGCTGCCGCCTTTCTCCTGGAACAGGGAGCGGATCTGAATATTGCGGTTGATTTTCTCAACATGGCGTACGGAGAGGTGCAGAAGAAGGTGTTGTTTCGGCTGATGCGCGATGCCGAACAGCACGAAATCAAAGGCAAGCAGGTCGGTATTGGCGTGGTGCACATCAATAAGCATGTCGAACTGGCCATGGTGGTGCAGCTGTACAGCAAAATTGTCAATGCCGACGCCGTGTTCGTGGTGTTTGTCAACGAGAGCGGCGGTTATTTTATCATCGGCCGCAGCGGCACCCCGGAGATTAATGTCAACACCATCCTTCAGCGCTTTGGCGGTGGCGGCCATCCGGGCGCCGGCTCGGCCATGGTCAATGACCCCCGCATGGCCGCTGGTGAGATCCGCAAGAAAATCATCGCCGCCCTCCACGAGGTGCAGCGGGGCGGCGCCCTGGTGGCGGACATGATGTCGTTTCCGGTGACCACCGTCGCTCCGGAGACGCCGATGCATGCGGTCCGCCATATCATGGAAGAGGAAAAAATTCGCGGGGTGCTGGTGGAGGAAAATGATTGCCTGCAGGGCATCGTGGTGCTGTGGGATATGAAGAAGCTGCGGCTGGAAAAGCAGTGGAACAGCCCGGTCAAGGCCTTCATGAATCGCAAGGTAACGACCATCTCACCCGAGGCCCTGGCCAGCGAGGCGGCCGACCTGATGGTGCGGAAGAATATCGGCCACTTGCCGGTGGTGCAGGGTGAGAAGGTGATCGGCATCGTCACCCGCACCGACATCATTAACTATCTGTACGGCATGTTGCCGGCTTAGCGGGGCAGGACGAAATTTTTTCGTGGGGTTTGGCTAGCAGACCGGCGGGACAGCTGGATCTGCCGTCCCGGTCTGCCGGTGGTGTCCGCTCGGCGCGATCAGCCTGGAGGCCAGGCCATGTGGCGGCCGCCGAGAATGTGCATGTGCAGGTGGAAGACCGTCTGGCCTGCCTGCGAGCCATTGTTGAACACGACCCGGTAATGCGGCACCCCTTCCTTGAGGGCGAGCTCGCCGCCCACCCTCAGCAGCTTGCCCACCAGCCGTTCATCCTCCTCGCTGACCGCCGAGGGACCGCTGAGATGCTTTTTCGGGATCACCAGGAAATGGACCGGCGCCTGGGGGGCGATATCGCGGAAGGCGAGCACCTCATCGTCCTCATAGAGCGTGCTGGCCGGGATTTCGCCCCGGATAATCTTGCAGAACAGACAGTTGTCGGGCATGATGGACCTCTCGTATGGTTGGGCTGAGGATCGGTTACCGCCGGGCACCAACCCGCGGCAGCATTTGGAAAATCAGGGTGTTGTTCACGCCCTCAATGTTGACCGGTTCCATGGCGATGGGAATCGTTTTGGCGCCGACCTTGACATTGATCATCTGCAAGGCATCGAGATCGACCAGATATTCCCGGCCGCCCAGGGCGCCGAGCAAGGGTGTCAGTGGATCCTGGGGGTTGCCCGCGTTCTGCGCAGTGTCGGTAAACCGGGGTGTGACGAAGAGCTGCCGCCGGGCCGGATCGAAACGGGTCTGCAGGTCGCAGGTCATGGGCAGGCGAACCTCGCCAACCTTGAGTTGGATATCCTGGCCAGCGAGATTGGTCGTCACCACCAGATTCTTCCCGGAGAGCACCCCATGCACCGTGATGATATTGTTGTGGATCACGAGCCGGTCCAGGGATTCAAGGGTGATGTCGCCCTGCAACTGGCGGTTCTGCGAAGGGATGTCGAGCGGCAGGGCCTTTTGCAGCGAGGTCAGCACGGTTTCCGCCGGCAGGGAGAGAACAATATTTTTTGCGGCGGTGCTGTTGCCGGGAGCGGCCACGGTCGAGACAGGCAGAAGCAGGGCAAACAACAGGCAGGTGAGGCGTAACGGTTTTGCAATAAACATGTCGGCACAAGAAAAAAAGAATGTGGGCGATGCCGCCGGTCTTTCACCCGGTTTGGACGTCGAACCGGGTCAGGTTCCAAAAAATACAAAGAAACGGCAGGGCGATGGTCGTGCAGTCCGGACCACATCGATCCGGCTTGAAAGAAAATATATCAAAATGCTCGATTTTCCATCTTCTGTCAAGACGACCGGTACAAAAAAGCCGGCCTTCTGCCATCGGTGACCAGTCCATGACCAGCAGCGTACCGGCTCAAACTACTCCCCCACTCTTGACGGTGAACCGGGAATGCTGCCTCAGTGGCGCGCCTCCCTCGCTGCATGCCGCCCTCCGCGCGGAACTGACCGTCGATAATCCCAAATACCAGGCGGCCAAACAGTTTGGGCGCTGGATCGGCAAGAAACTCAAGCCGCAGCTCTTTTTTTATCGTGAAGAAGGCAGCCGGCTTTATTTTCCACGCGGCTTTGGCAATCAGGCGGTGCGGCTCTGCCGCCGGGAAATGGGCATAGTTCCCGAAATCGTCGATCAACGCCGCCTCCTGCCGGAGATTGAACTGACTTTCGAGGGGCTCTTGCGCCCCTACCAGGAAGAGGCCGCGGCAGCGGTGCTGGCCCATTCCTTCGGCGTGCTCGAGGCCGGGACCGGTTCAGGCAAGACCATCATGGCCCTGGCGGTGATTGCCCGGCGGCGGCAACCGACTCTGATCCTGGTGCACTCCAAGGAATTGATGCACCAATGGCAACAGCGGATTGACCAGTTTCTGGGGTTTGAGGCCGGTCTGGTCGGTGACGGCAAGTTCGAGATCCGGCCGGTGACCGTGGCCATCGTCAATACGGCCAAGAACAATCTGGACAGCCTGCCCCAATACTTTGGCCAGCTGGTGGTCGACGAGTGCCACCGGGTTCCGGCCAGCCTGTTCACCGATGTGGTATCGGCTTTTGACTGCCGGTACATGCTGGGTCTGTCGGCCACGGCCTTCCGGCGGGAAGACGGCATGACCCGGCTGATCCATATCGCCATGGGCGACCGGGTGCATGCGGTAGACGGGCGAATGCTGACGGCCAGCGGCGCGGTGGTCAGGCCGGAGCTGGAACAGCGGCTAACCGGGTTTGTTTATGGCTACCAGGGGGAGTATTCCAAGCTGATCAAGGCGCTGGCCGCGAACACCGCCCGCAACCGGTTGATCGTCGCGGATATTCTGGCCCTGATCCGGCAGGGCCATCAGGGCACGATCCTGGTGGTTTCCGACCGGGTGGCCCATTGCCAGGTGTTGGCTGAACTTTTGGCGGAAAATGGGATGACTGCGCCGGTCCTCACCGGGAAATCCCCACCGGAGTTGCGGGCCCGGATCGTGGCTGAGGTTCAGGCAGGCCAAGTGGCCGTGCTGACCGCCACCCTCCAGTTGATCGGCGAGGGGTTCGATTGTCCCGGCCTGTCCACCCTGGTCCTGGCCACCCCGATCAAGTTCGAGGGCCGGCTGGTGCAGGTGGTTGGCCGGATCATGCGGCCGGCCGAAGGCAAGCGTGCCCGGGTGATCGATTATGTTGACGAAAACCTCGCTGTTCTGCGGCGCTCAGCCGCCGCCCGCCGTGCGGTTTTTTCAACTTGGTGAGCTATGCAACAAAACTAAACAACCACCAACTTGAAATCGGTGGTTGTTTAGTTAGTGAGCATCAAAATTGAAGAGGTGAAGTCGGCTTATGACCCTGCCTGGGTGCGATGCAGAACAAGGAATTAAGCTTTTCTCTTTCTGCACACTCCAATGAGTCCAGCTAACCCAGTTCCCATGAGAAGTATGTTTGCTGGTTCTGGGACTTGGAAATTAAAGCTTGAGATTGTATCAGTTGATGGACTGTATTCAAGTACATAAGTGTATTGAGGTAATAGAGTGCCCGTTGTCGTGCCTGCCCGTAGCCAGTCATATTCACATCCAGAAGACAAACAAGTATAATTGTAACCGTCAGGTTCAATCTGCAAAAAACGGGTATTTACCAAATTCACTGAAGCCTGTATTTTAAAGGGTTCTGTCGAGTCGAAACTAAAGACGAAACGATAATCTGTCCACGCGAATTCATCTATAAGACCTGACATTTTCGAATTTACTGTCACGGAAGTATTCGTAAATTTAAAACTTAATTCATTAAACATTCCTTTTGGAGTATATTCAATGCGTTTGTTGTAATTTGTTGCTCCATCTTGGAAACCAAATGTTATGGCTGGCATACCTTCAGGAGATAGGCCACCATCACCTGAGTTTTCCATAAAAATTAATGACGCATTTGCCAGTGTTGATAAATGTGTCAATAGAATGAACGTTGAAATTACGCCACAAATTAGCTTCATAATGAACCTCCTTTTATGATATTTATATGGGCATCTTGAAAAACTATGCGCTATCTGATGATACTTATATATTCAAGTAAGCTCTGGTTTGTTTTTTTTGATCTCTTATTTTTTTAAATTATATAAAAATAAAATAAATATCAATATTGATATATTGTATATATAATGAATACTTTAAATATCCAATAATGCAATAAGGTTGTTCCTGTCTAGGAAATCGGCATTTAATCCATTGAATTCCAACCCAGGCAGCAGGTAAAAAAAGAAAAGGATATCCATGATAAGCATGGGACCCGACTGTAGCGTACCTAATCCGGGGAGGGTAATATATGTCCCGGATTGCGTTACCCTCCATCCGGGCTACGGGATCACACGAATACCACTTGGGGGCCTGGAACCAATCGAACCTCAGGGCTCACTATTTCACCCCGTTAACCGGCCCTTCTAGCAATCTCCTTGACTTCTTGTCATTCTTCCTGTAAATATACCTCTTTTTCATTTCCGTTTGAAGGTCGGTCCGTCTTTCCCAAGGACACCATGCCGGACATTCCCCGGCGCCTATCCAACGTATATTCTACCCCGGAAATCCGGGATATCCACCTTGACCACAAAAAGCCCCGAGCGGGGGCAGGAGCAGTATGGAGCAGCAGTTTATTCGCAATGTCGCCATTATCGCCCATGTTGACCATGGGAAAACAACGCTTGTCGATCAATTGTTCCGGCAGAGCGGCATGTTTCGCGACAATCAGCAGGTAGCGGAGCGCTTGATGGATTCCATGGACCTGGAGCGCGAGCGCGGCATCACCATCGCCTCAAAGAACGGGTCCTATGTCTATGGAGACTATAAAATCAATATCATCGACACCCCCGGTCATGCCGACTTCGGCGGCCAGGTGGAGCGGGTGCTGCGCATGGCCGATGGCGCGGTGCTGCTGGTCGATGCCCAGGAAGGCCCCATGCCGCAAACCTTTTTCGTGGTCAAGAAGGCCCTGGCGGCCGGCCTGCCCATCCTGGTGGTGATCAACAAGATCGACAAGCCGGCGGCGCGCTGCGACTGGGCGGTGGATCAGGTGTTCGGTCTATTGGACCGCCTCGATGCCCCGGACGAGGTCCTCGATTTTCCAGTGGTCTACGCCTCGGCCAAGGCCGGGTTCGCGATTACCGAACCGGATACGCCGGTTACGCCTGAAACCGGGATGCATGCGGTCTCCGAGATGATCGTCAAGCACGTGCCGCCGCCCTCGGGCAGTGCCGATGCGCCCTTGCAGCTGCAAGTGAATACCATCGACTATTCTCCCTATATGGGCCGGTTGGGGATCGGCAAGATCGTCAATGGCACACTCGATCTGCGTACCCCTCTGGCGGTGGCCCGGCTCGACGGTTCGATCGGCCCGGTGCGGATCAACAAAATTTTCGGCTACTGCGGCGACCAGAAGGTGCCGGTGGACAGTGCTTCGGTTGGGGACATCATAGCGGTGGCTGGTATGGATGATGTGACGGTGGGCGTTACCTTCACCGATCCTGCGGATCCCCGCCCGCTGCCGTTGATTGAGATTGATCCGCCCACTATCTCGATGAATTTCATTCCCAACGATTCGCCCTTTGCCGGACAGGACGGCAAGTTTGTCACCTCCCGCCATCTCGAAGAGCGGCTGTCCCGGGAAACATTGGCCGATGTCGCCCTTCAGGTCGAGCCGCTGACCGATGCGGTCGGTTACCGGGTCTCGGGGCGCGGCGAACTGCATCTTTCCATTCTGATCGAAAAAATGCGGCGGGAAGATTATGAGTTCCAGGTCACCCGGCCGGAGGTGATCATGCGCCAGGTCGACGGCAAGACGCTTGAACCCTACGAGGAACTGTCGGTGGATGTGGACGAGCAGTACCAGGGAGTGGTCATCGAGAAACTGGGCAAGCTCAAGGGGATTCTGCTCGACATGCAGGTGGAGAAGGGGATGGCCCGGATGAAGTTCAAAATCCCAACCCGGGGACTGCTCGGTTACCGTTCGGTGTTCATGACCGATACCCGCGGCATGGGAGTGATGAACTACATCTTTGCCGAATGGGGGCCCTATGCCGGTGACATCCAGAACCGGATCAACGGGGTGATGATCGTCAAGGAACCGAGTACCACCGTGGCCTATGCCTTGTTCAATCTGCAGGACCGCGGTCGGCTCTTCCTGGGGCCGGGCATCGATACCTATCCGGGCATGATCATCGGCGAGCATTGCCGTCCAGCCGACCTGATCGTCAATCCGGCCAAGGGCAAGAAGCTGACCAACATGCGGGCCTCGGGCTCGGACGAGGCGGTCATCCTTACCCCGCCGGTTGTCATGAGCCTTGAAGACTGCATCGCCTACATCAACGATGATGAGCTGGTGGAGATCACTCCCAAGGCCATCCGGCTGCGCAAGAAAAAGGATGCCAAGATCCGGGGATGATTTTTTCCCGGCAAGGAGGTACCATGCATGAACTGCTGATGATCGGGGCGGCGATTCTAGCCGGAATCGCTGCTTTTGCGGTGATGTTTAGGCGGTCAGGCGGTGAATGCCTCCCTTGACTGCTGCTTTACGGCTCCGCGGGCGCGGGGCTTGTAACTTATGTGATCTTGAAGGCCCTTTTTTAACCGTTTCGTGCCGATGCTTGCCAGCAAGCCCGACCCCCTTTCGATGGAATCCCCTGTTATCCTGATCCGTTCACGGATCAGGGAGAAACGCCTCTTTGAGGCCCGGTTTTTGTACCGGCAACTGGGCGATGCCATCGGCGAGAGGGAAAAAGCTGCCCTAGAGCGCGAACTGGCGGGGCTGATACAGCAAGTGGACACCCTGCAGCAGCAGGCAAGAAAACTCCTCGCCGAGGGGCAGCGGGAGCAGGCGGCCCGTTTGTACCGGGAGATGGAGGCGATTGCCGTTGATGTCCCCGGCTTGGCGGAAGACAAAAGGGCGCTGGAAGGAGCGGCAGCGCTTGCGGCCAAGATCGCCTCTAAAGTTATGGAGCCAGAACCGGTGCCGGAGCCGCCGCCGCTAAGCACACCCGCGGTTGCCGCGCCGGTTGAAGACGGGCGGGACGATTCCCTTTCAACTCCCCCTGAACAAGGAAAAAAACGAGTGGGTCGTTTGTGGCTGGCGGTAGGGCTGGCAGGGCTCGCATTGCTGCTGCTGTTGCTGCTGATTTGGCGAGGCGCTACGAAAGACCCGGTACCCGTCGCGCCTCCTGCCCCGCCAGCGCACAATATTCTGATCAGGCCCCTGGTTTCGGACGCCCCGCCAGCAACGGAGCAACCCTCCCCGGCCGTGGTCGAACAGCCGCCGGTGCAGAAAGTGGAACCAGAACAACCCCCTCCACCCGCTGAACAGCCTGCCGCTTCAACTCGCCCGCTTACCCTGGGCACTTTACAGATTCAGGAGTCCGGGAAAAAATAACTCGACCCCTTTCTCCTCTGCTTTTACAGCAACGGCCGTCTGCCGCTGCGCTTGAATTCGAAATAATCCCGCAGAATACGATTGTGGTCAAAGACCAGTGGGGGCAGGGTGCCCTCATTAAAGACGCCTGCGTCTTTGGCGTCGTCCGCCGCGAGGGGAGGGCCGTCGGCTGTGGCGACAAAGACAGTCGAGGCGGTGTGCTGGCGAGCGTCTCGTTTCGGGTCCGAGTAAGTGTGGAACTGCAGGGTCAGGGTGACCTCCAGCCCTGTTTCCTCGGCGGCCTCCCGTCGGGCCGCGTCTTCGAAGCCTTCGCCGTAGTCAACGAAACCGCCGGGCAACGCCCAGCCATGGGGCGGGTTCTTGCGTTCGATCAGGACAATGCCGCCTGCGGTTTCGATGATAATGTCAACGGTGGGAACAGGATTTCTGAAGGTCTGGACTTGGGCGCCGCAGGACGGACATTGCATGGATGCACTCCGGAGGATGGTTTTAAAAACACAGGGTGCGGATGTCCGCCCAGGTGCGTACCGTGGGCAGGTTGTGCCGGTCGCGATTCCAGGGCTGGGCGAAGACGATGGCATGAATGCCCGCGCTGCGCAACTGCAGGCAGGTCTCGGCCCGGTCGTCGACAAAGGTGGTCAGGCCCAGGTTGTTGATGTGCCGGGCCTTGTCGTCGTGATCACCCATGGCAACCACCCGGATGCTCGACCAGACCGGGTCCGGAAACACTGTGTGCAACCAGTGGTGCACCGGTTCGGCTTCCGGCCGGGCGGTGACGATCGTTACCTGACCGTGGTTGCTCATCTCTCCCAACACCTCTACCGCCCCCGGCATGGGTAGAAGACCGCTGCCCACCGAATCGTTGAGAATCTGCAGGAAGATCGACTCGGCGATACCTGCTTCCATATCCAGGCATTGCTCCACGGAAAAATGGGTGATGTCTTCCGAGCGGATGCCGCAGTGAGCGTACTGCTCACAGGCAATGCGGATAAAGGCCTCGACGGTGTCGGCAATGACTCCGTCAAAATCGAAACCGATCTCGGCGGGGTGAATTTTACTGCCGTTCATGGTGGTCGTTTTATTTACTATTCGATCACCTTGGCGTCTTCAACGATCACCTCGTACTTGTATCCCGCGCCGAAATCACGCTCGGCGGCAAGCACGCCTTCGATGGTGATTACCTTTCCTTCCTCGGGTTCCTCCGCAGTGGTGGCCACGAGGTCATGCTGATTTTTCAAAGGATTGCCGGTGCCGTCCTGAATGTGCAGCCAGTTCTTGCCCATGATCATCCGCGAGATCTTCATCACCTTGCCCCGGACGCGAACGGTCTTGCCGTGCAGTTCCTTACTCTGTTCAAAGCATTCTCCCACCGAATAACTGTTCGGGCCGGTGGCCTTGTTGACGTTGACCTCGGCCGACGGCACCACCGCGCCAACGCTACCAGTCGAAGCGCCCATGGACATCGTCTCCCCGCCTGCTGCGGTCGTGCTGCTTTCTGCCTTTAGGGCCGCGTCAAAGCCGGAACCCTCCTTGCCGGGTTTGACCTCGGCCGGGGTTTGCTCGGGCGTCGTTGGGGTACCCTTGTCCAGACCGGGGGAGAAAACAATCGCGTCAAAGGTGCGGTTCAAGGTCTTGGAACTGAAATTGCGCATGGTCATGCCCGGCGAAGCGGTAACGGTCTGTCCGGTCTTGACCTGTGTTTCGGGGATGGCTGTCCAGATTTTTCCCTGGGCGGCGTCCAACAGCATATAAGTGTAGCCGTTGCTGTTCATGGTTTCGAGCACATTGCCGCGGAGGACGACTCCGTCAAGCGATGCTGCCGCGGTTGCCTGGGCTGGCGGAACGACAGGTTTCTCCTCGCTCAAGGCGAGAACGGGCGTGATCAAGGTCAGGGAAAGAACTGTGCGGGTCAGGATTGTACGGAAAGTGAACATGGCATATCTCCAAAGTGAAGGGCGATAATGTAGTTGGTTACTGCAAGCGCTAATGGTTGCGAATGGCTATGGGGTTAGTCAAGGTATTGTAATAAGAATCAGGGGTGCGCCTGTCAACCTTGGCTGGTCTCCGGAAAGAGTTCGCGCAGACAGCGGCTGATCGCTCCGGCCCACACCTGATAGCCCCTGGTGCTGAGATGGACTTTGTCGGCGAGAAAACCCGGCTGGGTGATGGGCAGGCACTGCTCGTTAAAGGGGCCGACCAGGTCGATAAAGGTACAATTTTCAGTTGTGGCAGCTACTTGGGCCAGTTCCCGGTTGACCTGCTCGATATCGTGCGCGGCGACAATCGACATGGGGGTCAGCGAGCAGAGAATCAGCGGCGTCCGGGGATAGCACAGGCGCAGCCGCTGCATCATGGTGGTGAAGATCGCGGGGAAGAACATATAGCCCATGAGCAGATTATTGGTACCGGACTGGACCAGCACCGCATCCGGATCAGGACAGTTCTCGATTTCATCCATCAGACGGGCGGACAACTCCTCGGTCATTTCACCAGCAATTCCCCGATTGATAACGGTGACGCCTGGTAAGTGTTTCTCCCAGTCGCCCCATTCCACCAGGGAATCGCCAAGCATCAGCAGGTCAATCATGGTATTGCCTCGTTAGTTGTGACTGCAGGACAACGCAGCCCATGCTGGGGATGGATACGGTTTGGCCGCACTCTACCGCATCACCGCGCTCCGGGTCAACGAAGTCATGGGGGGGCGGGCGGCCGGTGTCGATGATCCGCGCCCAGGTTCGGTTGCGGGGGGCGGCCGGGACGGTGAACCGGGCCGTTTCGGTGGTGCTGCCGTTGAGCATGACGAAAAAGTCGTCGTCTTTCTCTTCCAGCGCGGCGCCGTTGAGGAGAAAGGCCAAAGTCCGGCACTCTTGCGACCAGTCCTGTTCGCCGGGATGCAGGCCTTGCCAGATAATTTCCAGCGAGCAGGCGTCGTCGTCCGGACCGCGGTTGCCAAAGAGGAAGAAATTTTCGCGCCGGAAGACCGGGTGCGCCTTGCGCAGGTGGATCAGTTTACGGAAGAAGCGCAATTGCTGCCGGTTTTTCTCAGCGAGGGACCAGTCGAGCCAACTGACCGCATTGTCCTGGCACCAGGCGTTGTTGTTGCCCTGCTGGCTGCGGCCGAATTCGTCGCCGGCGACCAGCATCGGTACCCCCTGGGAAAGAAAAAGGATGACAGCCATGGTGCGGAGGCGCCGGGAACGCAGGGTTAGGATTTTCTTGTCGGTGGTAGGCCCCTCGATTCCGCTGTTCCAGCTGAGGTTGTGGTTGTCGCCGTCCCGGTTGTCTTCGCCGTTGATCAAGTTGTGCTTGTCGTTGTAGCTGACCAGGTCGGCCAGGGTGAAGCCGTCGTGGCTGGTGATAAAGTTGATCGAATTGCAGGGGCGGCGGTTATGGCGCTGGTAGAGGTCGGAACTGCCGGCGAGACGGGTGGCCAAAGCCGGGACCATGCCGGCATGGCCGCACAGGAAGGCGCGGATATCATCGCGGAAGCGGCCATTCCATTCCGCCCAGCGATGATGGGGGGAGAAGGTGCCCACCTGGTAGAGCCCGGCCGCATCCCAGGCTTCAGCGATGATTTTGGAGTCGGCGAGAACCGGATCCTCGGCGATCATCTCCACTACCGGTGGATTGGCCAGCACCTGACCGTCCATATCCCGGCCGAGAATCGATGCCAGATCGAAACGGAAACCGTCGATGTGCATGTCGACTACCCACCAACGCAGGGCGTCCATGATTAGGTTGCGGACAATGGGGTGATTACAGTTGCAGGTGTTGCCGCAGCCGGAAAAGTTGAGGTAGGCCCTGGTCCAGGGATCGAGCAAATAATAGATGGTATTGTCGATGCCCCGGAAACTGGTGGTCGGACCGTCGGCACCGCCTTCGGCGGTGTGGTTGTAGACGATATCGAGGATCACTTCGATACCTGCCCTGTGCAACGCCTTGACCATGTCGCGGAATTCGTCCAAGGGCGCCTCGAGATCGCTGCTGTAGCCGCATTTAGGAGCAAAGAAAGAAAGCGGGCTGTAGCCCCAGAAATTTTTCAGCCGTTCTCCGGTCAGGGGGTTGACGAAGGTTGGCTCGTTTTCGTTGAACTCGGTCACCGGCATCAGCTCCACTGCCGTGATCCCCAGCCGTTTGAGATAGGGGATTTTTTCAGTGACCCCCTTGAAGGTGCCGGGGCAGCGCACCCCGGAGGAGGAGTGGCGGGTGAAGCCGCGCACGTGCAACTCGTAGATGACCGAATCCCGCAACGGGATATTGAGCGGCCTGTCGCCTTCCCAGTCGTAATTAGGCCGGTCGAGCAGGCAGCAGGGCTCAGAGCCGAGACAGGTGCGCGGCCTGCCCCAGTCCGGAGAATGGATTTCCTTGGCATAGGGATCAAGCAAGATGTGACCAGAGTTGAAGAAATGACCGCTGCCGTCCGGATCATGGCAGCCGTCAATCCGGTACCCATAGCGCAGAGCAGGCGATGCGTCACAGAGGAGAATATGCCAGATGTCGCCGGTTTTATGCACCCGGGGATCAAGGGGGATTTCCACCCAGCTCTGCTGATCAGGATCGGGGGCTATAACCAGGCTGACGGCCTTGGCGTGCCGGGAAAAAAGAGAAAAATTGATCCCTTGCGGCGTAATTGTGCTTCCGAGGGGTAATGGGGAGCCCGCTTTGCGGCGGAATGCATTTTTCATATTGAAATGGTAACTATTGTCATTATGGTATGGTTTCGTTCTCTTGTCAGAATACTTGGTTGTCATTTTTTTTTAAACCTTAGCGGAGGATATTATGGGTTTGTTTAATAAACTGGTCAATTTTGACATGCCGGCAATAGATTGGGAAATGACTCCTGAGTATACCTTCGGAACCTATGAGAGTTGGGGGGGCAAGGAACGGGTACGGAGCAAGAATGAACGGGTCTACTACTTTTTTATTGATGCCTGGGATGAAGAGCCCAAACTATGCCTCATGGAGCGTGGCATCAAGCATGCCCGCGTGGTGGCGGAAATTCTGGCCCCTCAGGAAATGGTCCGGCAATGCGTCAATGAGCAGGGCAAGGTGGCCCTGTTTGAACGAACCCATCCTATCAACGAGGAGCTGAAGCAGTGGCTGATTGCGAATGTGCTGGAAGTTGAGAATGATGCCCTGGTGATTCCGCTCAGTGTTCCCGATCGGACTGCCGTGAGCGACACTGGACTACCAGGGAAAGATGCGGTGCTTCCGGTCCCGGTACAGGTTGCCTTGCCCGAAGGTCCCGCCGAGATGAGCGAAGAGGATGTTGTCGCCCTTGTCGCGCAGTTTAATTTTCCTGATCAAGATCGCAACCCACAGGGGCATTTCGCCAAGGTGCTGGTCGATAATGGCGACGGCTTGACTGTTACCGACAAGGTGACCGGACTGATGTGGCAACGGGCCGGTATCGACATTATGAGTCATCGATCGATGCGGCGGGAGATTGTTCGTCAGAACGAAGAGAAATTTGCCGGTTACTCGGACTGGCGGTTGCCAACCGTGGCCGAGGCCCTTTCCTTGCTCGAACGAGAAAAAATGGCAAATGACCAGTATTTGCACCCCTGTTTCTCCAGTGAGCAACCGTTTGTTTTTGTCGATGCCACCAGAAAACCCGGCGGACAGTGGTTTGTTGACTACAAACAGGGACGGGCATTTTGGTCTTCAGGCACTATTCCCGGTGGTTTTGGGCGGTTATGCCGACGGGAAAAATAAGAAGTGTAAGCAAAAAGCTATTGAATCGCGCGGGGGCAGCCTGTAGGATGATACAAGAAAATGAGATATGCCTTTACGAAATGAGGAGTGTACGTTCCTTTGAAACGGATTCTGGTGGTTGACGACGAAGCGCAGATACGCACCATGCTGACCCAGATGCTGGAGCAGGAAGGATACGCCGTACATGCGGCCGAAAATGGTGAAGAAGGTCTTGCGCTAGTGGGACGATATGCCTTTGATCTGGTCATCACCGATATGATTATGCCGGTGAAAGACGGTCTTAAGTTCATTATGGAACTGGTGCGCGATTATCCTGACATGAAAATCCTGGCTATTTCGGGTGGCGGAGCCATCAAGGCTGAGCGCTATCTGACCATGGCCGGGTACCTCGGGGATATCGCCACGTTGGAGAAACCCTTTAAGCGCGATACCTTTCTTGAGTTGGTGCGAAAACAAATACCAACTGAATGAGACATTCCTTTTCATCAAACAAAAAAAGGCCTGCATTGCTGCAGGCCTTTTTTTGTTTGGAGTGAAAAAAACGGATTAATAAACCCTGGTTGCTCCGCCGGTAACGCTATCAGAGCCTATCCGGGCCAGTTGTTCTTCTTTTTTCTTGCGAAAGCCGTAGTTGACCAATTTTTCCAGATCGGCCCACATGGATTCGCTGCCCATGATCGCCACCACGATCGTTCGGTTGTCCCGGCTGAATTGGCCGACATAGGTCTGGCGGGCGGCTACGGTGTAGCCGGTCTTGCCGCCAAGCGCGCCGTCCAGCCGCCACAGAGCTTTATTATGATTGCGCAGGGTCTTGCCGTAAGAGGTGGAGATGAACTTTTCGCGCATTCTGTGGGAAAATTCGTCGTGCTGCATGGCATAGCGGAAGAGGTTGGCCAGATCACGCGCGGTCGATTGCTGGCCAAGGGCGGTGAGTCCTGAGGCGGTACGGCAGACGGTGTTGCGTGCCCCCCACATCCTGGCGCTCAGGGTCATGAGGTTGGCGAAATTGTCTTCGCTGCCGGCAATTTTTTCCGCCAAGGCCACGCTGGCATCGTTAGCCGAGGCCAGGAGAACGGCATTGATCAGGTCGTTGGCCTGGTATTGCTTGTCGGGATCCAGGAAGATTTTGGAGCTTGGCATTCCAGCGGCCTTGTCGCTGACGTCGATGATGTCGCCACTCTTCAGCGATTTAAGGGCGATCATGGCGGTGACGATTTTAATGGTGGAGGCCGGCTGGCGTGGAATGTCCGGGGCTTTGGTGAATAGTTCCTCGCCGGTTTGCGCATCCATTACAATAGCGCTTCTCGAACTGATCTGCTTGTCAACATCTTGAAGCGATCCACTCGCCGGCACACTCGAAAAAACCGGTGTCTCGACAGGCCGTGACTCCCGTTTTTTCCGAAATTTCGCCGTTTGCTTTGAAGTTGATGTCGATTGAGCAACAGCTTGTGCACGCTTGACAACCGCATTGTTTTTGCTGTCGCCAGCTGGGCCATCCGACTGAGCTGGTGCAGAGCGGCGAGCAGTCTGTTCCTGTTTGACTTTTGATGGACTGGTCACGGGTTGGGAGGTTTTTGCACTCAGTTTTTTTTGCGGGACAGATTTGTTAACGGTTTTTGTTTTGGCGGCAACGGGAGCGGACGTGGTGGCTGCCGTTTTTTTGATAGGCTTGGCAATGTTTGCCGTTACCTGCTGTTTGCTGGCGTTTTGCAGCGGTGCTCCCTGCATATCCGCAATGGGGTAAACGACGAAAAGGATGCTCACGAAAAACAACAGGGCGAGGGGAAGGTATCGTTGCATAAGAGACATGTATGGGAGTTGAAGATAAATTTATCAATTTAAAAAACTTAATAATTCTTCTTCTGTCCTGTCAAGCGAATTACCTGTTTTCTTTGAAAATCACCGATTCGTATGGTAAACAGGCCAGCGATAACTTGCTGAAGGCACATGAACCGATCGGGAGAAAGG
>Ga0209016_1000100_pt1 | contig 131463 bp, 188 predicted proteins | sample EPASupsiteSAE305_FD_187265 | JGI IMG/M metagenome (GOLD analysis project Ga0209016, IMG submission 187265) | Bioremediated contaminated groundwater microbial communities from EPA Superfund site, New Mexico - SAE3-05 (SPAdes) (version 2) | ecosystem: Environmental > Aquatic > Deep subsurface >...
GAACGTCGTTCAGAGCTACAGCTACGATTCCTATGGGCTTCCTCAGGCAACAACAGGTTTTCGGAATGCGTTTACCTTCACCGGCCGAGAGTGGGACGGCGACCTCGGGCTGATGTACTACCGTGCGCGGTATTACGATCCAGTGGAGGGGGTCTTTATCAGTCGTGACCCGTTGGGGATAGAGTCGGGTACCGCGAATCTTTATGGGTACGTCGGCCAGAACCCTGGGAACTATACAGATCCGAGTGGGTTGATAGCTCCAGCCATAGCAGTACCGCTCTATTACGCAGGCGCAAAGATGCTTGCAGCAGGCACTGCCTGGTTTGGATATAAAGCCGCTACCACTTCCATGCGGGCATCCGGTCTGGTCTCCAATAAACAAGCATGTGATGCTCAAAAGGCGGGTAACAACGCCATGAAGTCGGTGGCTGCGATAAACGCAACCGGTGCGCCGTTGGCTATGGGCCCGGGCCTGGCAACGTACTATGGGCCGAGCTTGTACGCATCAGGGATGGCCTGGGCGGGGACGGGAGCAGGGCAAGGTTTTCGCACTGGTTATGGGCAAGATGTTATCAATGAGCTACCCAATATGATTGATGCTTGGCTCCCCGGACCGCCACCAATGTCACCTTCTGGATATATTTTAGGAAGCTATGAGTTTCTTGGCACAATCTTCGGAGGCCGGAATGAATAATCTGCGATTTCTATACGTGCTCATATTGTCTTGCGGAATAATATTAACAGGCTGTGTTTTTATTTTTTTTGAGTCTGCTTGGAGTTTTCGACAGCGACATGAAGTCGTTTTTCTGTCAAGCCCGATCAGAGAGATAGTAGGTGTTTTTTGTATTTTGTGGGGTGCTTATTTCCTTTTTGATGCTTTGCGTAAGCTCAAGCAAAAGAAATAGATATGTGGTGGGACTGCCAAACAACAAGTAGCCGCTGGATAGTTTCGCTAATCCTGACCGTTTGCGCGACACTTACTTTTCCGTTTGCGTCTTCCGGCTCCACCTTCGGCGAGAAATTCAGCTATGACCCCGCTGGCAACCGGCTGAGCGGCCCTGGCACGATAGACACCGGGTTTACCAGCAACAAGGGTAACCAGCTCACCAAAGGACGGCTGTACAGCTACCTTTATGACGGCCTTGGTAACCAGACCAACCGCGTTATAGCCGCCGCCCCGGAGAAGACCTGGACGCACGAGTAAGACATCAAAAGAAAGGCCTTTATGCTGAAATTTACGATTATTCCCCTCGTGATATTTATCCTGGTCACACCAAACCTGGCCAAAGCTTCCAGCTACTATTCTCTCGCGCAGGCATCAATATCCTGGGATGGTACGGACGCCAGCCGGTTCAGGCCGGTCTCGGCGGATTATACCTACGCCTATGGTGATGAGGCGGTGGTGTCATATACCCTTCCATGGCAATTTAACTTCTACGGACAGGCCTTTACTCAGGTCAATGCCGATACCAACGGCAACGTCTGGTTCGGTTCCGCCGGTGGCCCTGCTTACAGATACGCCCTGACAACAACCGGACCTGTCGCAGCTGGAATGAATGACGATCTTTCATCTCGGTACCGCGGCGGAGTATTCATTCAGCACAAGACCGACCCGGAACGGATCGTGATTGAATGGCAAACAGACAGCTACGCTCAGGAAGGAGAGGGCGCCGGCAACAATAGTTTCGAGATCGTACTGTTCCAATCTGGTGTCGTGAGAGCAGATTACCGATCATTTACAACAACTGGTTTGTCCGATGCCGGGTCAGGTCTTTCAAAAGGGGACGGGAGCGATTACACATCTGTTACCCAGCAGGTAGGAGACGCCTACCTGCAGTCAGGCAAGTCTTTTTCATTCACTCCATCTCTTGTTCCACCGTCTGAGTATGTCTTGACCACTACTGTCTCAGGAGACGGCAGCATAACTGTTTCTGTGGCCGGGGGTGGGAACGTGGTTTGTGGTACCGGCTCATGCGAGTATTCAATAACCAGCGGGAGTAGCGTTTTACTGATACCTGTGGCCAATACCGGTTTTGCGTTTAATGGCTGGTCAGGCGCTTGCGCGGGGTCTAGCAATTGTTCGTTGAGCATGGATAGTGACAAGTCGGCAACAGCTGGTTTTACAGTGATCCCGAACGTCCGTAAGGGCGGTGCCTTCTATGGCACTATTGGGTCAGCCTATGCTGCAGTTACTGAGGGCGAAGCCATTGACCTAAAGAGGATGGAGTTCATTGAGAACTTGCTACTGGACAGGGGGATGAACATTATCCTGAGAGGCGGGTTTACAGATGGTTTTGCGTCCCAGGACGGGTTTACTACAATCATCGGTACAATGACGATTGGATCCGGGAGTGTTGTCGTGGATCGTGTGATCATCAAGTGATGACCATGTGTAAGCGTGTACTGTTGGGATTATGGTTTTTGGCCTTATCAGTCATTGCAGCAGAGGCCGCTCAACCTCTCTATGTTCCGGTGCAACAGGGTGACTGTATCAACACCTTTACCGTTCGGCTCATGGTTGCGGCATCGAATACTGGATCTGCTTGGGGTGAGTTTGAAAATAGTCGGTTTATGGTGGTTAGGAAGGGGACAGGTCCGCAACGGTGTTGGCTAGAGATGGGGCAATGGACGCAAGATGGCCGATTTGTTGAGAGCAAGCGATTGCAATGCCTGTTTGAAAATCCCCTGAATTAAGTCTAGCTTTGCAGAGGTTGTTGTGATGACAGAGAAAGAAAACATTATAAAAATACTAAAAAATCTTGAGCGGACAAATGGGATTAACGTGAAGGTTTCACATAATGGTGGATGCATTGAGATAATAAACAAGACGTCAACATCACTCGATTACAGACTTGTTTTAGATGGTGATCATTTCATTGGTTATTCTATTTGTACCGCCAAAAAGCTTAGAAGAGAAAATATTTGCATTAGGAATCACAGGGATGCCGTCAAGTTTGTTATTGCTTTTGACCTTTTGTTGAGTTGTTGAAATGTGGTGTGCCAATCAAAATCTAATTTTGCCATAACTGATGAGGTTTTGGGTATCCAGCGGAGGTTTTATGAAAATATTATTATTCCTGTTGTTAACTGTGGTTGTTTTAAGTTCTAGTGGTTGCATTGATGCTTACAACTCGTATGCACGCGACAAAATGCTGAATGATCCGAATAAACTTCGGGAAGTCATGGAAAAACAGAAAAGACAGCAAAAGGCTATTGACCAGGCATTAGGAAGGAAAACCATTGATCATGACGAATTGAGGTTAAACGTCGGTGATTTTGTTGTCACGGCTGAAGACAACGAAAAGGTCGACCTTAAGTTTGCAGAGGGTAGTTTCAGGGTCGGAGTGGTACCGTTTACAAACTCCATTCAAGGATCAGAATTCTCCAGGGGGCAACTGGCAGAACTTGAAAAGTTTTCCGTTGAATCATTATCGGATATCGTTCTGCAAAAAATGCAGGTTTCACTATATACCCGCAACGACATCAGCAAGATTTTCAATGAACAGCGGCTCCAGCAAACCGGCGACTTCAGTATTGAAACTGGCGTTGAAATTGGCCGTCTGGTCGGACTGACGCATATTATAACCGGCAATATCATCAACATTGAGACAAGAGTAGGGGATATGGCCAAATTTGTTGGCGGAGCTACCAATCAGAATTTCAACGCCGAGCAGAATGCAGCGCTATCTGCCGTGTTTAACCGACTCAATGCAAAGGTGTACTTGTCTATCAAGATGATAGATGTCCAGACCGGCAGAGTTCTCTTCCATAAGAACTATACCGGTACAGCTTCAACAGGCGGTGATACGGGATCTTTCCGGAAGGAACATTATTATACCACCACCAAAGATGCCGTTAAAAATGCCATATCTGAAACTGAATTCGACCTGGCGAAGCAATTTCCAACGACAGCCAGAATTATTCAAACACGGGGATCCAAATCCATTGCGCTGATCAACGCAGGAGTGAACAACGGGGTGAAGGTTGGAGATACCTTTGACGTTATGCAAATTGAAAAAGTCTCTGGCGTGGAGAGTAAATATAGAGTGGCCACAATTACCGTCTCTGATCAGGTTTTCGATACGCAGTCATGGGGATTTGTGGAAGGACCAAAGGAAAAGGTGAAAACAGGAATGGCCGTTCAGCGAGTCATAAAGAAACAGGAAGATCCGATGCAAAAGATATGGGGGCAGTTCAGATAAGGTGAGTCAAAACTCCTGATATCCTTTTCGGGTCTTTTCTTTATAAAGGCGATTAGCCCGTTTTAGCCCCTCGTTGATGTCTTCGCAAAATTCTTCCTTGACTCGGGGGCGGCTGCCAAGCCGGCCCCATTGGCGCTGCAAGGTGATGTCGAACAGACCTAGTTGTAGGAGAATGCAGTAGTACCGTCTCTTATTGTGATCCGGGTCAACAAGTTTCATTTCGCAGAGACCGAAGCTGTTGAAACGATTTTGTTCTTTGGCAATTGGCTGTCCAGCCATGTTTGGGCCTCAACTATTTCTTCTTTTTGCTCTTGTTCTTCAGTTCCATAAGAAGTGTCCTGGCCATGGCTCCTTTATCAAGCCCATGCAATTTACCTTCTGCCTCAAGCCATTCTGCCAGTTCCAATGAGGAACGGAAAGCAACGCGCCCTTCAAGCGGCTTAGCTTTCTTGGGGGCGCCACGTTTTTTTGGCTCTTTTGTGTCTGACACAATATTTAGTCCTTGACGAGGGTTATCAACACAAAATGTGGATAAGTGTTGGCAAAAGTGGGTTTACGCCGCCGGCTCTCTTTTGCTTTTGCATACTTCTGCATTTTGCCTAGTTTTTAGGCGCATTGCCTATTCCAGACGGATGCGTACTCGTTGGCCAAGGCTTGATCGTTGAAACCACAGGCTACAAATTCAGTGCTCTCGAATTTCACCAAATATGTTGCAGGGGAGGGTGCCCGTGTTGCTGTCTGTTCGACAACAACTTTGTGCTTTTCTTCAACAAGCCTTTTGGCTTCAGCAAGCAGTGGACCAGGTTCACAGCAGGCAAACCATGCTTCTGTGCCGATTGCTGGCACCTTGATGCGCTCCTCGAAATTTTCTCTCCATGTTGTCATCGGACATTACCTCCTGCAAGGGTTATAGCACATGGTATTTTTTGTACAACATTAAATAACAATTTATAACAATAAATAACGGATTTATGGTAAGGTGTATTTAGATTTTGTTTGAATTTACAGGGGGTGGTTATGAAGTCTTTTGTTTTTGGTATCCTTTTTGTGATGGTTGCAACGGTTTCTTTTGCTGAAGATGGCGATGCGATCGATACGATTGCTAAGGGGTTACGAGTTGGAGGGGTTGGTGCGGGTGCTCCTGGTGTTGCTGCCGTTGGGACTGTAATTGATATCCTTGGCGGTATTTTCGGCAGTAAGCGGATAGATAAAGAATCCGAACAATACAAGAATGCTATTCGTGATTCGTGGGAGTTGGGGATGAAGGTGGATATCTTCACCCAAAACCGGAAGCTTTTGAAGCCAACGGCTGATACCACTTCTGAGCAGGTCAAGGCCCATGCTGTTAAGCTCTGTGGTTTGGTTGACAAGACTGTGGCTGAAGGGGGCTACTGGGTAATAAGCCGCGCTGATGCAAAAGAAAATTGTGCGCTGAAGTATGTTTTGCCTGATGGTGATGATGATATTAAGTACAAACTAACCAAGAACCCTGTCGATAATTGTGTTGCGGAGTTAACTGCTGCTGCTGGTCGGATGGTAGAGGCAGAAAAGAAAAAGGTTGGCCGGTAGTGTCGTCAATAAAACTCACAGCCGCCCAGAAGCGAGTTATGCAGCTCATGTCTCGTCGTTGGTCGGCTGAGCAGTCGCACGGCTGTGCGGTCCATATTAACGGGAGGCGGGTTTGTAATATCGACACTATGACCGTGTTGGAACGGCATGGGTTGATTGAGCGGGATACTCGGTGGACCTGGCAGGCTACACAAACAGGGTTGGAGTTCGATGATGACAGTAGAGCCACACCGTAAACACAACAGGAGATTAGACATGGTTTTAATACAAGAACGTCTGGAATATAAACCAATTACTATAGTTTTAGAGACAGCATCAGAGGCACGGGGCTTGTTGGAAATTATTGACGAATCAGAGCTTTTTGACTTAACGCCACAAGCCAGAAAGTTGGTTAGGAAAATAGATAGGGCTTTTATGGATTCAAGGGTCGAAATACCAGTTAACAGGGGAAGCAGGTGCAGACCTTAAGGGCTATAAAGGCAATAAATGATCCGCTCAATAACTTTTCCAAAATCAAAGAAGGCCTACACCTACACTGAGAAAGCTGGTCTTCGCAGTCATAGCCGGAAAGCCCCCATGGCCTACGTTGCCGATCAGCGCAACCTAGCTGGCAAGACTTTTAAATTTACGCCCGGCCTTAATATTCTGATTGGGCAAAGTCTGCAGGTATTCAGTCGAAACCAAGAGGGTATCGTCGTCGAAGTGATTGATTTTGCGAAACCCCTGATCAACATCAAGGCTCAAGGCGATTAGCCCTTCAAAGCTGGAGGATTTTAAGATGGTTGGATTCCCGTGTGTGAAAGTTGCGGGGAAGCAAGGAAAGTAATGTCAGTCAACTGGCGAATACATACAGCGGTAACCAAAGATCGGGCCGACGAGGTTTGCGCGTTTCTGTCTGGTCTGGGCGACAAAGTGCAGCTGGTAACCGGTAGCACGCACCTCAACTCGTTGCCCTACCCTCCGGGCGAAGATGAAGTAACTGGCATTGCCCTCACGACAATCCAGGACGCCACTTTTGTCCTAATGATAGTAGACAAGGAATTTGCAAAGCTTTGGCAGTTCCCCCGCCTGCTATATTTCAGCCGGGAGCGCTACAACGTGTCGTATTGGATGCCGATGATCGAAGAAAAGGTTCCTGTCCTGAACAGAGGCTGCCTGTTTGTCCCTGCCGGAGCAATAAAGTTCATCAAGGCGACATTGCCGGGCCTGGATCTGGAATCCAAGAAGGCGGGGCTGTTTGTTCGGCCGGATTCTGGACTCAAGCTCTTTACCGGGTTCGTTCTCGACATAACCCCGGCCGATAGCTGGGAGGAGATCTACCGAGCCATATACCAGGAGGCCCACCCGGCAGATAGGACAATGGTCTGCCTCTCGTTGGCACGGGACCTTGAGCCGACAGAGTGGCGCTTCTGGATTGTCAACCGTCAGGTTGTGGCCAGCTCACCGTATTCGTGGGAAGGACCGGTGCCGTGGTCGGCACCACCACTAGGCGCCCAAGCTGTCGCAGAGTTGATGGCCGCCAACCCTTGGCAGCCGGATCTGGCCTTTGTGGTCGATGTTGTTCAGACGAAGGATGATCAGAAATTCTGGCTGAACGAGATCAACGCAGCATCCACTTCAGGCATATATAACGTTCCGCTTGGCGACCTGCTGCCTGCTTTGCGTGGCATAGCAATCAAGGAAGCTACTGGTGAGGTTGAGTTCTCTGAGGCCTGCCGGCTCTCGCCGGATGAGTGGTTGTATTGACAGCTTGTTTTAGATACTTGCATGAAAGGAATACTTGATATGAAACAATTTTTAGGAGTGTTTTGCCTGGTTATGATGATGTCGGTGTGTGCATACGCTGGCGGCAAACAGAAATCTGTGCCTGCTAAAGCTGACACCCTTGTCTTGTCTGAATCTGCCAGCGATTTTACGAAAGCAACTGATGTTTTTGGTGAATTGTTTTTGGATGAGTGGCTTTTGGGGGCGGACACAGATTCAAAGGTTGCTAGTGGCTACCGGGAACCTGCTCAGATAATTGTGTCTTGCCCAAATAGCAAAGAAGTCGTTGATGTTGTTTATAACCGTGCGGCATCTTACCGTCGTTCTGAATCTGTCGTGCTCAGTCGAGGTGGTCTGTTGGCTAAACTTGGTACATTTAAGCGCCCTGACACGATGTTCGCCAGGTGTGGAGCGGGGGGCGATTGGTATCGTTTTGTTTTCATCCCTAGAGCGAGTGACGCCTTAGCGGCTAACAAAAAGAGGGGGCTAATGTTAAATGCCAACTCTAAAGAATGGGCTATTGGCCTCCCCCTGGAAGCCTCTTATAAAAACCCCGTAATCCATGCATACGGTAATCTTTATGCTACCCTCAGCTCCAGCGACACCAACCTAGTTTCCTGTCCTGCTGGCCGGGAAATAAATTTCCCTGATATTACCGACCGTGATCATCTGAATACTAATTTCAAGCGACTGGATTTGTCAACGATGGCAATCCAATATGTGGGTAAACTCGACTCTAAAACTGGTCAGACAACATACCCTGTCACCTTTGAAAACTTGCTGTACAAGGTACAGTGTGGCGATGATCCTATTCAGAATCTCTGGGTCAGACCAATGCGGATACCTGGGCAAATGGTTGAGTTGAGATAATGTGGATTGCGTGGGGTTGGTGATCTATTGCCAACCTTCTTAATCAGGCCGTCGGTGTGCCTAAAGCACGAAAGATCTATGAGAAGCTGGATACCAAATCTGTCACCAAATACGAATCGGAGGCTACAGAGCAGCTGGCGGAATTCATCCATAAAACTCAAACACAGAGGGCGAGCTATGTTGCGAAGCAACTGAAGGACGAAGAAACCAAAGTTGTCTTCCTGGTGTTGGCGATCCTTGGGCTTTTACGGGTCAAAGAGGTAATCGAGTTGCGGGACAGATTCCGTATGTCGCTTGCCCCAGGCCGTGGGAACCGTGACACGGCTGCAGCACTCTATCTATTCGCGGATAAGGTCAGTCGACTGTATGACTACTTTTGGCCGGATGAGTTGTTTGATGCTATGGGACTTTACGATGGGCGGGATGATGAAGAAGAATGATCGGTATAAAGATTTACCATTCTTTCTACTGATGACGGGTTATTGTGGTTGATTTCCAGCAAGAAGGAAATAGAGGAGGATTAACCTATGAATTTAAAGAAAACATTTCAAAAGCTGGAGAATCTTTACAAAAGCCAAGAAGCCGCTACGTCTGTGGTGTTTAGCCGTATTGGTTGCAAGGGAGCTGGTTGTAGCGACTGTTGTAGGCATGTGGCTGTTAGGGCCTCGATAATTGAGGGCGCTTATATTTGTAAACACCTGTCAAAAATGGACGCGTTCTTGTTAGAGGCGGTTAGGGACAATATCGTCAAGTTCGACGCAATATATAAGAAATTTGGGAAAGGTATCGTTGAACGAGAGGGGAAAACAGATTTAGAGGTTGATGAAGAATGGTTGCTTAATGACAAAATTATCGCCAGCAAAATTGAATCATGTCCATTTTTAATAAACGACTCTTGCTCTATCTACAATGCTAGGCCTCTTGCCTGCAGGAGGTATGTTGTCCAAAACAAAAGCAGTTTGTGCGTTGGTTCTCAGGACACTGGCATCTTAGACAAACTCAACTATAAAAAAATCTGTGCTGATATCGAGGAAAAGGCGGTTGCTCTTGGTGCAGTTTTCGGCGATCGCCAATCCAGGGGGCTTTATCCTCTGGTTTTACTGGCCAGAATGCTTGATCTTGGCTTAGACATGAAGCCAAGGCTATATTTTGCGCCGGGCAAACCCCTTGTTTGCGAAGGCAATTTATTTAAGTCTTAAGAAATTGAACGGGCTCTTCTTTCTGCAGTCAAGTGAATATAATTTGCACTATAGGGTACACCATCAATATAATATTTATTACCTCATGAGCCTCCATATGATCCGTTTGGAGGTTTTATTTTGCTTGCGTTGCTAAATTATATGGTATAAATAAAATACTATATTAGATCATGTACTAAAACAAAGTGGTGAAGGGGCGAGTATGGGCGCGAAGAAGTGCAAAGACCACCTTGAGTGACAGAAGATCGAAGTACCGGCCTTTATCATGGGGCTATGTACCGTTATCATCCTACGCCCAGCGGCTGCGACCGCTGGATACTTGGTACAACGACCGCTGAGGGGTACAAATCAGCGCGCCAGGCAGCCATTGCGGTCAACGCTGCTTATCCATATCTGGAGCAGCTGGACGTAAATGCTTTCCCCGATGACGCAATAGCAAATCTGGCAATCCCTAAGGGGGCCGAGATTACGGTGGTCACGCCGCATGACGGTAAAGATAAGCCGTATGTGGAAGTTCATGAGCCAGGTCGTTTGGGAAAGATTCTGCCAGTTGCCATCACCTTCGAGCAGTTTCAGCGATTACTCCGTCGGAAGGTTATAGAGCTTGATTCTTCGTCCGGCTACGACCCGGATCTGTCGGCCACTTACGATCATTACTTCTTGGCTGTTGCATGAGGTTAACGCTATGCCTATATTGAATCGCCACAAAGTGGCAGTCCCCGGCCCAAACGGCGTTGACCAGCAGGAGTATCTGCAGTTAATCAAGATCGACAAAGATACTGCTTTGTTCTCATTGACGGTTCCAGAACATTTACTATCGGTTGCCGCCATTGTGGCCAAAAAACAAACCTTCAGGCGGGTCAACTGTCCAGACGAAGAATGGCGCGCCCTGCCATACCAGGAGGCCGGGCACTTCCAGGGAGAGGTCACCGGCACCACTAGGGCCCAGGCGGGTGATGACTGGGGGGCACTCATGTACCGCTGTGGCGAATTCTTGGCCAGCCAAGCAAAGGTAAAAGTGCTTCTGGTGCAGACGGAGATGAATCTCCGGTTGTACGACGAGGGCGGTAAATTGGCGTTCAAGCGCGTTGACCTCAGCTCAGCCACAACCATGCCGCTGGTCGGTGTTTCCTATCAGGTCTGTTTCCAAGTAGGCTCGCATCTGGTTGATGGCGATAACCGGCGGATCTATCCAGGTCGTGAGGAAGCGATGAGGACTGCCGTGATCCCCTACACGGAGGAGCGTGAGGCATTTTTGTGCCAGATCGTCACCAGCCTGGAACGGGCGGCGGTGCAACTACATGGTTTTATGCAGGCGGTTCAGTCTGACCCGCTACACATTGAGGCAGTGATGAAGCAGGGCTTTCTTCTGGATTCTCGGCCAAAAGAGAATGGGGGTTCCAATGCTCTTTGAGTTAATGATCGGCTGCTACCCACGCGGGCGATGTTTTCAAGGTTGTGCCTTACGAGCAGGTTCTCTTGTGTGGACTGTCGGATGTCCTTAACGGGGTTGCTCGGATCGTCAATAACACAACATCATAAAAGGAAAGGTGAATTCACCATATGCAAATGATAAATGGAATAAATTGGCCCCCCGTGATTTTTGTCATCTATTCCTTGGCAGCACCCTTCTTGATTTTCTATTGCATCAGAAAAGGGAATCAGAAGGCCGTTGTTTTTGTATCAGTAGCTTTTTTCGTTTTGCTTGCCTGGAGCTATATTTCATCTCCTACGGTCACAGTACGAGTTGTGGCTGCCGAAAGTAAGCTCCAACATTATCAACCCATTCTTGCTGCTATGGGAGTGAACAGCGTATCGGTCAATAAGATGCCAATTTTCAATAAGACTTTTTCCACTCTATCCGCCCATAAGAATGGGAAGTTTATTGAGGATACGTCTATTGACAATGGTGCAGCAGTAAACCCGCCGTCACAAACGAATGCTTTCAATCACTACCTTGCCAAAGGAGCAGCTTGGGCATTCTCAATATTCGTGCCTACAGAAGGACATCCCCTTGTGGTGGTTAAACTGAAAAACGGTAAAGTTATAGTTGAGGCACGACGTGAACTGTTTGAGCCACTTGGGGATGACCGTATTTCAGCCATCGCTGAGGGGGCTTTAGTGTTTCATCTGGAACGTCTGTCCAAGGTCGAAGGCCTGCCGCGTTTTCAACAATAGGCGGTTAAAATAGATTTTTATGTACACTACCGTCCGCGCAAAAGTATTCCAAGACAACACCGGTATGATGATGGAAATCCCTGTCATCATCACCGAATGTGGGGTTCTGCGTCCACTTCTGGGCTATTTTCTTGAGACGGCTCACACACGCAGCTTTTCTTGGATGCAGAAAACTATCCAGGCTGTTGGTCTCCTTCTGGACTACATGGCAGCCAACCACGACCGCTTTGAGGACCCCAAAGAGCTGTTCCGGCTGTTCGTGCAGCGGCTCTACATCGGCACTATTGGTGAAGATGGTACCGACCCCAGTGGCCTATACTGGTTGCCCAAAAGCACTTCGGTGGTTAACTTGCTTGCAGGACAGCTTTCCGCGTTTTCTGGTTGGATGGCAACAAACTTGGGGGCAAGTCCGCTCAACCCATGGAGAGAGGCGACTAGCTACGAGGGGATGCTGCAATGGGCCGCTTATCATCACCGGTACAGCCAAAGTTTTCTCTCTCATACCTGGGATATCAAAAAAGCCAGTTTAACTGCCAAACAGGCAAGGAATACCGTACTTAGGCGTGCGCCTAAAAGGGAAGATCATGATGAAGCCAAATACTTCCCTGAGGAGCATATCGCCGACCTGCTCTTTAAGGGGTTTATTGTCCCAGGGAAACAGAAAAGCCGTCGCATTGAGGAACGGCTGAATCTGCGGGATATCCTGATCACTATACTGATGCATTACGGCGGAGTGAGAGCGTCCGAGCCCTTTCATCTCTACGTCCATGATGTTCAACCCGACCCACTGCATCCGGGGCGGGCCATGGTGCGTATCTACCACCCCAGCGAAGGTTTGGCTCCGAATGACTGGCTTGATGCGAAAGGTAAGCGGATCAAATGCAATCGGGAAGCTTACCTCCGTGGCAAGTATGGTATGCGTCCCCGCGATCAATATTTCTCTACTGACCAGCTGCATGCCGGGTGGAAGGGAAACCTGCTTGAAAGCACCCAAAACTACATGCATGTTCACTGGTTCCCAACCTGGAGTGGAGAACTTTTTCTAAAATTGTGGAACGTGTTCATCATCCAGCGGGCACTGAAGGATTGCAACCATCCCTTTGCTTTCGTGACGGGCGCTGGCAATCCCTATTCTCTCGACACCTTCATGACGAACCACGCCCGGGCGGTTAAGCGGATCGGGCTTGAACCATCGAAGATTCTTGGAACGACCCCGCATGGTCACCGGCATGCCTATGGCCAGCGCATGGTGGTCGCCGATATTGACCCAAGTATCCGCAAAAAAGCGCTTCACCACAAATCCCTGACATCCCAGGCGGTGTATAGCGAGATGAAGCAAACCAGTGTGTCAGCAATATTTGATCGGGCTACTCGGACGCTGGCTGAAGGGAAGACATCATCAATAGCAGAGCCGGATCTTCTGATGTACGGCTTTGAAGATGTCGATCCTTTCGGCTTGCTGTCCGGGCAGAGGCCTAAGCTACTAAGGAATAACAAATGGCCGGCTTAACCAGAAAAACAGATGCCGAATTCCGCTTTTTGCTTGAGCTTGATCCGGATTTTGAGGAGTGGCGCAGCCTTGCCGCGGAATGGTTCCATCGCCAGGAAAAGTCACTCAATGTCCGTATGGCTGCATTAAAGAAATTTTTCATCGGCTATCTGTTGGCTCAGGGATTCGACTTGCGACCAGAAACGCTGCTGGCAGTCCATGGGGCTGCTCCAGCCTCGCTTTGGCAAGCGCTGGGTCTCGATTCGCTGGATAACGGTTTTGCTCGATCGACGAACGATTATATCTACGATTTCATTGACTGGATTGTGGAGACGAAAAACACGGCGGACGGGGGGTTGCCGGTATACCGTAACCCATTTGAACGAAGCGCTCCTCGCGTGTTGTGCAAGTCTGCCGACCTGGAATTCAATTACCTCCTGAAGCTCGACCCGGGCATGGAAGATTGGCGGGTTTTGGCGAGTGAATGGTTAACTGGCCAGCTGAAGGCCGTCGCCTACAAGTTTGGGGCACTTGACAAATTCTTTGCCCACATTATTGACAACAATCTGGAACGTAACCCATTCAATTTTCTTCGCAGGGGCTATTCGTTGCCACCGTTGGTTAATACGCTATTAACACCTTCGAAAAGTGGTCGTGGAGGTAATCATAAAGCTCGCTCAAAACCCGCCCCAAATGACGTGGTAAGGATCAACTACATCTGCGATTTTCTGGATTGGATACTGTTGGAAAAGGTGTCCGTCGAAGATGATCTGCAGCATCGCATTGTGCCCTACGAGTATAATAATCCGATAGCCAGGCTTAGCATGAGTGGCACAAAGCCAAGCGAGACATTCAAGGCACCGCTGGCCTATTGCTACATCCGCGAACTCCGTACCATGTTGGCGCAAGGCCCGAACTTCAGGGACTGGATATGGGCGCAAGAGGCGCTTGGAACCAGTGGAGGAGGCGACTGGTTCAAGGTAAATGAGGATGCCATTGATCGAGATGATCCGGACTGTGTTTGGAGGCTGCGGCCGGATGGCAGCGGTTTTGTTTATGAGATGTGGTCGCCGGTGCGTGCCGTAGCGCTCTACCTTAAACTTGAATTGCCACTTCGTACATTCCAGGTGCGTATGCTTGATTCTGGAGAAGCGGATACATGGCGCTACGAATCAGGCAAATGGTGCCTCAACGAATCAAAACTGGCCAATGGTACTGAGCGCCGACCTTTTAACAAAGGCGTGTTCCACCGTGCTCATAATGAGTCCGGTGCTGGTTTCTATATCAACACCAACAAGACGGCCGACACCAACAAAGATGAGCAGAGTAAGGGTTATGTCATCCCCTGGGCTCATGAACCGGCTCTGTATTGGCTGGAGAAGTTGCGCAACTGGCAGGAGCGGTACAATCCCATTTTGCAGCCGACGCCATGGCACCATCTTGAAGCAAAGCATTTTGGCCAAACGCCGCCTCACCAATCTGTCTTGGAGGAGCGGGGTGAGTGCTGTTTCCTTTTCCGGGACGCCAAGGCAGAGGTTATTTCTGACAGGTCAAAACCGATTGGGCCGCATGCTTTGGACCGGTTATGGTATCTCCTTCTGGCGGAATTAGAGAAAATCTGCCAAGCGCGGGGCGAAACCCTAGATGATGGCACCCCATTCCGGTTCGTCGAATCTGACAATTACCGCAACACTTTCTACCCGCTCCACGCGCTGCGTGTCTCTCTGATCACGGCCTATGCTCTGGACGGAGGTGTGCCCTTCCCGATTCTTAGCAAACTGATCGCTGGCCATGCACGGCTCATCATGACGCTCTACTACACAAAAGCTGGCAAAGCTCATGTCACAGAAATCATGCAGGATGCCGAGAAGCGCCTTTTGGAAAGCGACGCTTTAAGCCACCGCAGATTTCTGATGGAAAAGTCTTATGAGGAAATCAATGAGCGGTTTGCCTTTAACAGTGCAGACACCCTAAAAACAGTGTTGCAGCAAAATACAGCAGCCTCTTTCGTTTTTGAGGACAAGGGGATCTGCCCGGTTGCTGGTGGTTTGTGCGATGTTGGAGGGGAGTCTCAATCTGGGGTTAATGGGCCTGTTCCTGGCTATCCCCATGAGCGAAATTGCGTCCGTTGCCGGTTTTTTATCACTGGCCCGGCATTCCTGCCAGGGCTGATCGCACATTTCAACTGGGTTAGCTATCAGGCATCAGAGTGTTCTTCGCGCTATGTCCGGCTTGAACAGGAGGTGAAGGGCTTGGAGGACGCTCGGATGGAATGTGAGCTGCAGGGTGTGCCCTTCACACGTCATCAGGACCTCCAGCGGCTGAACCATCATCACGAGGCTGAGGCTGAGAAGGCAAACAAGTTGCTTCATGATTTCCAGGCTGTACATCGGCTTATTGAGCGCTGTATCGCTATCTCCAACAGCAGGGTAGCGGAAGATGCCGGTATGCAGTTGGTGACCTCTGGTGGCCTTCACGATCTCAAGTATGCGTTGACCGAGACCAACTCCGAATTGCACCAACTGGAGGTTATCTGCGAGAATGCCATGGTTTATCCGGGAATCGATGCCAGCAAGGCTACCTTGCGGCGCAGTCAGGTACTCGATATTATGTTGCAGATGAACGGCCAAGCTCCGGTTTTCTTTCGGCTCGGTCCGGATCAGCAACTCCGAGTCGGCAATGAGGTCATGAAGCTGATCCAGGCCCGGACGGGGAGTCTCAAGGAGGCGGTAGAGATCGCTGAGGGACGGCGGCTGCTGTCGGATTTTGGGCTGCTTGATGAAGCGACAGGGTTGATTGGTAATGAAGCCAGCATCTCTTTTAACCATATCACCAACGCAGAAGCGGGATATCCCCATATTATAGAAAGGTTTTAACCCATGGAAAATTTTCGGGAAAAATGTGGCGACAGTTTAAGCGGAGGTTACATTTTTGAATGCCAGCCAGTAAACCCTGTTAGTGGCACTTATAACCCTAGTATTCTCGAAGGTTTGTTCCGTATACTTCCAACCGGGAGCATTGTCCAAACAGTCTTGTACGCAGACAACAATGTTGAATCCACCATTGATCAACTACTGCCCCTAACAGGTGTTTCTGCCTTTGTCGATTACTTACAACAAAAAGAACGAGATTATTTTAAATCGCAGAGTATCCGCGATAAATATCCGATCAGGAATTTTCGGTTGTTTATCGGTGTATGGACTAGCACAGGGCGCTCAGTAGATACGCATGACATAAAAGTCTTATTGGAATCAGCCGGGCTGCGTATTCGTGCAGAAGGATGCCCTGACTGGCCAGGCACGTTCTTTAATAATCAAGATCTGCAATGTTTTTCCGTAAGGGATTTGGCTCAGATATATTCTGGTGGGGTACTTGATACACACACTCTCTCAAGTGTTTCCGGGGGATTAAGTGGGGTGATGTCTGATCCGGATAACATCGCTTCGCCTTTTGTGTTTTCCAACACCATGCTTATTGACGGTGTCGCGCAAAATTTTCCGGCAAAGGGTGAAATCAACACCAAGATCAGGTCCTGCATCCATTTATGGGTTTTAGGCGATAGTGCGCAGCAGTTAAAGAGACTGTGGGAAATGAATGGCTTTGTGTTGCATGAAGAAAAACCCACTTGCTCTGATGCATGGAGCAAAAATATTTTACCCGCAGTCGGGAAGTCGCCTCAAATCGCCATATTGCATAAATTCTGGCGGAAGCTTGGGGTCCTTGACAAAATGACAGCGATAAAAGACAGGCCTGGTTCGATAGCAATGACTCATTTCCACACTCCCACGTCTGCAGCTAATCATTTGCTGGTTTATGGTGACACGGCATTGGTTCCTGATAGTGGCGGCAAAGGGATGCCGCTGTTGGGCAGAAAGGGACAAATTGCATCATTTGATCTGTTTGGCAACTCGTCTAACTGCCCATCTGTCATGCTTAATGGAACTGGGGGTAGCGGGAAGAGTTTTTTGTTGCTTAGGATGCTTTTTGATTCAGTTTCGCGGGGACATGGGTTTAAGTTTCTTGGGTGCTGCTATTCTACATATGGAATTGATAAAAAACTAGACATTCCTGTCCAGTTCATAAAATTAGATGCCTCTAAGCCATTTTCCATTAACCCTTTTTCAAGCGTCAGGGGCACTGATAGTGACACCCTGGCTTTAGACCTTCAGCATATTGTTAACTTTATAGCTGTGCTTTGCGGTTTGGATCAGGCTCAATACTTGTCCCTGATAGACCAAAGCGTAAAAGCTGTATGGGAAAACCAGGGGCATTTAGCCAATATTGCTACTTTTTGCGGCTACCTGAAAAATAATTTCAGTGAAGGACTTGCCGGGGAGATGGCTGCGGATATTGTTGCCAAGTTTAATGCCCTTATAGACAGCGAATCAATAGCAACTTGGTTTATGGGGCCATCCCAAATACCAATGCTAAGTAAGTATTGTGTTATTGATCTTGAGGGATTGATGCCATTAGGAGGTAACCCGCTAAAGACTGCTATCTATATGCATATGATGCATGTGATTACTCAGTCCTGTGCAGGATTGCCACGTCAAAATACCGATATAGTTATTCTTGAAGAAGTATGGCAATGGATGGGTAATTTAACTCAACCCAGTGATCGGGCTATGGGGAGGCAGCTAGAAGAGCTGTTGCGAAGCGCAAGGAAATATTTTTATGGTGTTGTGATTGTGACGCCATCGCCTCTTGATCTTAAATATTTGGGCGAGGCTGGGAAAATTATTGTCCACAATAGTAGTTACAGGTTTTTTATGTGCGGCCCCGACTATGAGCAGACGGCCCAGGATGCACCTGAAGTTCTAGGATGTTTGGTGGATAATATGAAGTTGGAAATTCTAAAATCTGTCTGTACAAGAGTCCCGCATTATGTAGAAGTCTACATTCATACTCCTTGCGGCGATGATCTTTTGGGGCGACTTTTTGTATCTCCAGAAATGTTGAACAACATTTCACATGCGTATGATACTCAGGAAAAGATCAGTAAATTGGTCGAAGAAGGGGCGACAAGGCAAGAGGTTCTTGAAACGCTTTAAGAAAAGTCTTCTGCATGCCGTAATATTTCTACAAAAAGAAGAGTAAAGCAGAAAGAGGCTCAACATTCATGCATCCTGATCAGCTCCTTGAACAACTGAAGTCAACCGCCGGTACCCGGAAAGCCAGGGGCCTCAATATAGTGAATGATATTTGTCGCAAACAATTTGAACAAGGCAAGAGAGACTTCTCTTTAGCGACAATAGGTAAGCTCTCGACCGAAAATGGAGGACCGACCACTCAGAGCATCCGGAACACCACTGGCAGCGACTACAAGGCACTGATATCTGCCTGGGCCAACTACACCGGTGGATCGGTAAAACGGGAGTCAAAGCCGCCCAACAACCCGCTGTTTGCTGTCCTGGAGAAGATCCCCGACCCGGCGGTGCGTGCGGTAGTAGGGACTGTACTGGCCGAGAATACCAAGCTCAAGGGCGAGGTCAATCTGCTTAAGCGCAATGCCCAGGTGGTTATCGATCAGCGACCGTTAACGGTAGCATCTGGTGGAGGACAGACGGTGCAGACGCTGCCTGCTTGCAACGGTCTCACCGAGACAGAAAAGGAAGCTCTCCGGCACGCCACAAGCGAGCGCCTTTTAGAAGATGAAGGGTGGCATACGGATGACAGCGGCCGGGTTCTGAATAGCCGTGGACGGGTGATCTTTAAGGCGGGGTTTGTGACGGCGATTCGGAAGGTGGTGGGGGAGTAATTTATGGGGGAAGAACTTATGAAAAGAAGAGGGAAACGGATCATTTTCGGTAACTGTGCTTCTGGTAAAAGCTGCAGGATAGAAAAATTGGTGTTGAAAAGCCTATCTGATGGCCGCAGGGTGTTGCTCTTTTGCCGCACGAGAGAAGGGCAACCCTTGGCGCTCAAAGCTGCGCAGTCCGTGAAGGGGTTGTCATCGGATGCAGTCTTTTCTCGGTACTTGGAGCCAGGCGTTGGTGTTGGGCCAGATAATACTCTCGATCCAGCCATTTTCGACTCTGCGCGTCTCGTTATATTCGGAATGGAGCCTTATGGTGGTCCTTACGACAAGGTTCGCGGGGATCTCGCTGCGAATATCTTGGGGCTCATAGCTGATACCGATAAGAGTTACATTGACGATTTTGACATCTATATGGATGACGCCCAGCTGTGGGGTGCTGATGCGATAACAGCTCTTCCCGGCGAAGCGACTCTGGTATGTCAGAGACTCTCTCAGCTAGACATGCTTTTGGGCGAAGAACGAAGCGATTATCTGGTCGAAAGGTTTCGTGAGTGGGAATTCTTCAGGTGTGCTGACAAACGAACTATCGATAAGGCGGTAGATTTGTCCAATTTCCAAATAGGCCTGGACATCATGCTCACCTTGGGAACCGGGGACTCTTTTTTGGTGGAGCGATCTGTTCGGAAGACATGTCGCGGTACGAAGTCCAGACCTTGGCTACTCACATGGTTGTCGCGACTACACTAACCTAACGTGCCGTTGTTGCGCACCAATAACTGCTGCCAAAAATGTGGGCATTATTAACGCAGCTTAACACAATCTTCCTTATGGGCGTTTTAGTAATGTATTGTTTTAGTTAACATTACGATTATAAACGCCTATTTTTTTATATTATAAGTATCGTACCCTATATTTTGCATTATATTTACTTGATTGAGGGCTGGTGTTGTGGCAGGATAAAAGCAGCTCACCCATTTGTGGTGTCTGCAACAGACTGTTACACCAAGGAAAGGCATTGATTATGTACCATGTCAAGATGTGGGTAAGCTCTTGATGGGAGGTTTGGTTGGTTTGAACGGGCTCCGTGCGTGGAATATTTTTTTTATTGTCGTTGCTGTATTCTCGCTTGTGCTGGGATTCTTTTTCTGGGGGGTTGGCCCTGTCCACATTGTTTCCTGGTCGCTTATCCTGGTATCCGTAGCCTGTGCGCTAGAAGCGCGTAGAGGGATAAGTGAGGTCAGGGATCTCGTGGGCAGAGAAGACGCCATCATTGCTGAATTTGGTAAAATCGAAGAGGATTTAAGGGTATTGGCTAAAAAATACAGGAAACTCCGGAAGTTCACAGTACCCAGAAAAGATCAGATAAGAACAGTCAAGCACTGAAGACCACCAAATATAAATATCCAGCTCGTGACTAACGACCGCAATCAGCGACTACTTAACAACTGTTAATAAGATCTCGCTGACTGCGCCACCGGCCGGAAGGATTAGCCAGTATGGGGAATAGTGCCTGGACCGACGGGAAAAATCACTTATATAAGACGGCAAACATTTGTTGTTTGGCCGCCGTGGTTTTCTTTTGCGTGTTCCTGTACAGCCTTATTATCCAGCCGGGAAGCTCTGTGGACCCGAGCACCAGGGTGCTTGAGGATAATCTGTTTGGGCAAATATCCAGTGGCAGGTGGTATTTTATCGGCATTTCAGTTCTCACTGCCGTCATGGGTCTGTCGAGCAGGCGTAAAGGGGATAAGTTTCAAGCATATCCAACAAAGGTGGCAGGTGGCGGTAAACAATAATTAGTTCAAAAGATGGGGGCGTTTTATGAGAACAGAGATCAAAGTTAGAATACAGTTGTGGGGTGGCATTGGCTGTGTTATTGCGGCTGCCATGATGATCATTTACGCTAATTTCATTGTTCTCCCGGTGTCAGGGCCAAGTGTCGCCTTGTGGCTCAAAATGTCTGCTGCGGCTGTTTTCGGAACAGGTTGCGCGGGTATTATTTTTTTTGTCGCCGGTGATTCCAAAAACAGGGGTGATGTAAATTGATCGCTCCGGTTAAAGCTCTTGCTAAAGCAGCGTAAAAGAAAGGGATATTATACATGCTATATTTGTGTCTTGGTGGGATTGCCCTGGCATTGGTTGTTGGGCTTATGGCGCTAAAGAATGGTGATTTTGGGTGGCTTGGCTATATCCTGTTTGCTGCGCTTGCCTTTGCTTTTCTAGCGAACGGCGCAGAAATTAAACAGGCAGTGAATAATTTTTCAATACCTGATAAGCCGCTGTCTGAGAGTAAAACAAAACTGATTTGTCAGTTGTACCAGATGGCAAATCAGAAAAGAAAAGCTTAAAGGAATAACCCAACTCGTATGTTGCGCCTCGATATTGCCTCTTTATTCGTGAATGCCAACCGGCTGAAAGCAGCCGCTAAGAAGCGCCGGCTTAGCCGACGCCTGGCAACGACAGCTCAAATAAGGCTGCGACGTTTGCGGATCGACCCATGGAAGTTCTGCCATCTGGCCTACAGTTGCAGGGTTGAGAAGGCGATAAAATCGGGCCGGATACCGGAGATAAGGGACGCCTTGAAGGCGCTTAACAGCTCCCTCCCCAAAGCCGAACGCCTGCCGGAAGGACTTTGGAATGACCGGTCCTCACCACTATTTTGTCTCTGCGGTGGCAAGCGGCTCCATGTTGTTTTCATCGGCCCAGGCAGCAAAGTTGACTCATTGTATAGCCGCCGTGAACAGATCCGGCAAATGCTTGACCAGGTGCTGCAGGCCGAGCTGTTCCAGTTTTCTGCGAAGGTCTCGCTTTGCCAAGTCAAAGCGCTTGAAACAGAGTACCTGGTTACCAACTTGGCGCTGGTTAAGCCTTCCTCTTCGGTGCCAAGCCTTCCAAACGATATTGTCCCGTATGCTGAAGCACTGTTGCAGAGGGATTTCAGGCGGCATCTCGAATCATTTGGTGCACCGCAGGAGGTTGTCAGATCTCTGTCGATCTCAATTTTGAGGATTGAGGACCGGCCCCGTAAAGTAACGACTGGATCGGGTGAGCTGACTGTCATTTTGCCTCGCGTTGTTATCCGGTCCAGCACAGACATTAAGGGCCCCTTTTTTGTTGGGTACCTCAACGCTGTAGGTTATGGCCGAGTTGCCGCGCTGTCTGGTAAATCCATTGAGGGGGAAATATGCTCAAATCATCTGCTAAAGTCAAAGTTCCTTTAAGAATTAAATTTATCGCTATGGCTGATGGTATGCCTTGGATCGCTGTTTTTGTGCCGCCGATAGGCGTTTCTATTGTTCACGGCGTCAAAGACGGATTTTATGGCGCCTTAGGCGGTGGCATTGCAGGGTTAATATTGAGTTTTCTTTTGGGATGCTGGAAAACATGGGGCTCCAGGCACTATCCAGAGGTGCTGATTTTCATGTCCAAGATGAAAGTGGAGTAGGTTGTATAAGCATCCAGATATCGTTGTGCCGCCAGTGGCCCCCCTCCCCCACCGGCATGTTCCCCGGGCCGATCAGGGAAACCTCGCTCTTTTTGTATCCGGGGTGCGGGAAGATCTGAACCGCTTTGCCCAGGACTGGTTCAGCCTGGATCTGGCCAACGGAGACGCAACTGAGACCACGGTTAAACAGTACATCTATCACTTTAACAAATGGCTGGATTGGTGCGCGGAGAACGGCCTGAACCCAGGAACCGTCACAGAAGAGGATGTGACCAGATACCGCCGCTACCTGGTGGAGGCTGAATGGGTAAAAACCAGATGGAAGAAGACGCCGGCTGGCCGAGTGAAGGAAGAAACCGTTGTCACCGGGTACAGCAAGCAGACCATCCAAATCAAGCTGGTGGCCATGCGCCGCTTTTACCACTCAGCTCACAAGAAAGGCTTCATTCCGTACAACCCTGTCCTCGATGTCAAGGCCCCCAGGGATCGCCGGGCCAAGACTCGCCGGAAAAGCTTTTCAAAGAAGCAAGCCGAGGCGCTGGCTGCAGTCATTCCGACCGGTGATTCCCTCAAAGCAAAACGAGACCGGGCCATGGTGGCGCTCATGTTTGTCGAAGGCGTTCGACGGATTTCCGTGTCGAGGGCGAACGTGGAGGATCTGGAGCCGAGCTTGATCGGTGGCAGGCTGTATGTCCGCGGCAAAGGGAAGGATTACCAGATCAACATCTGTGAGCAGAGCTGCGAGATAATCAACACCTACCTCATGTCCAGGGGGCGAATCCAGGGCGACGACAAGGGAGAGCCTTTGTTGGCCACGGTGAACCGCTGGGGGGCCACTGGGCAAAAACGAATGTCTACCAGCGCCATCTACAAAGAGACTGTGGCACTGCTTGAGGCAGCCGGGATCAAAGAGGAAGGCAAGGCGTGCCATGCTCTAAGGCATACCTGTGGTCACCTGTTGTGGCTGGCCCACAAGGACCTCAAGATGGTGCAGAAACAGCTTGGCCACGAGGGGCTTGAGATGGCCGGGCATTACAGTGAGATCGAGGATGCAGAATCGGCGCGGATCAGTGAGGCAATTCCGGTGGATTTGAGGGATAAGTAAAGGAGACGATGATGGATCGTAAAATCAAGCGAGCTGTAGGTGTTTTGGTGGTGTTTTTGCCTTTTATCGGTCTTTTTTTAGTAATGTGTTATTTGGGTGGTATTAAAACGGCTGCCTTGGTGGCGGCGATCACGTCGCTGATAACAGCATTCATCGCTGTATGTGTTTATTACGGGATGCGGTTATTTGCGGGCAACGAGACCGCTGACGATGGAAAAGAACAGGCATTGTCTTTAGTCTCAAAAAGTTTCCCAAACGGCATGACGGTCGCTGATCTTAAAACTCTCATTGCTGGTTGGCCGGAAACCACGGCAAGTGGCGAACCTTGTGAAGTGTTTATTGAGACCCAAGGCGGTCTGAGTAGTCCAGCGTTGGCTGCGTGGCCGTTAAATGCTCGGAAGGATGATAACTGTGAATCTGCCGATATTCTCCTGAGTTCGGTGGCACGATAAAAAGGAACCGTGCAATGTCTGTAAACATCTTGAAAAACGCTATCCGTGATTGGCAATGCCTCAGCAACGACGGCCACAAATTTATTGAGGCCGCCCGGGCAGTGGTAGCAGCCTTAGATAGCGGCCTGAGTGTTGATGAAGTCGCTAAACTGCTGAAGGCTGAGTTTGACGCTCTGCCTGGTTACAAAAATTCTCAGAACACAGAAGCAGAAATGGAATTTCTGTTGCATCGTCTGCAGCATGCGACCGGTAAAACAATCAAATCTGTGCAGATCCAGTCAAGAGAAGTCGATTCTAACCGCAAGGCATGGTCGGTAAACATTGATTTGTGACGTGGCATGATGGCGTGGCAAATAACGGCGTGTAATTCGCAAATAGCGATGTGATTGGCACTAAAGAGGAATAATAACCATGAAAAGCATAAACAAAGGCTGTCTTCTTGTTGTAATCATTATTGCCGGTGGAACCGGTGCAAACCTGATTAAGGAGTTTTTTGGACTAACAACAGCCCCTCTTTCGGCTGCATGGTTGTCATACAATATTTGGTACATGCTGTACGGCGCTGCAATAGTTGCTGCCATAATGTGGAAACCGGCGTGTAAGTCCACCTGCAGCGAAGCGATTCCGGATTTGGAGTGTAAGTAAGATGGATATTAAAGAGTTTTTGCAAGGGTTGCCCCCAACTATTGCGGATTATGACGACATCAAATCGATCAAGGCGTCTGTTAATAAATATTGGCCATTTTACGTTGCAGGTGTTGTTGGCGGCAGAAAAAAAACTCAGCCTGTATTTACACATCTTTACAACCTTGTGGCGCAGAAATATGGCTATAAAAATTGGCAAGATCTTGCCACAGGCGTAAATAAACCAACAAGCGATCTGTCTGAGGCGGGAATTAAAGTCCAAGAGGGGAAATACGGGCTTGGGAAACGATGGGGCCTGTTGTTATTCGACATCCCGTCGTTGCGCGATATCAAGAAAAGTGACCTGTTGGATATTAGAAGTCTTATATTGGATGCCGACAAGGACCTGCCTGTTGACGAAAGGTTACCTCAGTCCTTTTGGTCACAAGAAAGTCCTGTGCCAATTGTTTTTGATGGCGGCGCGAAGCTTAGGATTATTGCTATAGGCACCGAAGGATGCCAGCTTTTAAGTGGGCACCAGAATATCCTCTTAGATATAATCAGAACAAAATATAATGATGCCAATATAGGAAAGCGGATACGCAAGGCGCCGAGAAGTTTTCATCCAGTTAAAGGCGACAAAGTCGTCTCCTACTGCGTCCACAATATGGCTCTGACTGAGGCATCTACAATAAGAAGATCAATAAAAGATGTTAAAGAGTGTGCTTACCGGCTCATATATTCAGGCCTGAGTCTGACGGAATCCTTTATTAACCCGAATAGAAAAGCAAGCGATTGGAAATTGAATGTTCAAATAACATCACTTTTAAGGACTATGGAGACCGTGTTAAGAAATGGTGAGCACCTTGTCGTGCTGCCAAAAGTGACATTCAGTGCAAATATTCAAATAACTGGCCCTTGTTATGTGGGGAAAATGACCCATCTTGGATACGGGGCTGTAAATACATGGTTAAGCAAAGTAGAAAACGGTACAGACTGCCATGAGTGAGGAAGCCAGCAGGGAAAGAGGAGATATATGAGCAAAAAGCAAAAGCCCGTAGACAATGCAATAAACCCAGACGCCCCCTTTTTCAACAAGCAGGCGTCCCAGGTGGTATCCGCTGAGTTGTTGACAGCGGCATTCATTGCAGGACAGACAGCGGTTTTCTCTAAGCCAATGACAGGCAATAAACCTGGTTTCTTGTCTCCTGATGAAATCAGTAATCTCGAAGAACACAATAACCCATTGGGCCGTTTCATGCTTGGCCTTATGGATTTCCTTAACACGCAGGGCGTTTCGGAAGACATTCGCCCGGCGGTGCTTATGAGGAGCCAACTATTGTTGTCCCAAGTTTCGATGTGGGATATTCCAGAGTGGGCGGTCAAAAAAGAAGGCGATGTAATGTACATCTCGGAGTATGCTTTAGCAGCAGCTGCCGTTGCTAAAATAAATACGGACCTTGGGTTCGACAAGGAAGATTTTATTGCTCTTGCCAAGAGCGCACAAGAGCAATCAGCCTAACTGGCTGTCGCCAAAGGAGAAATATCCATCTGGCCAGGCTACAGTGACGGAGGACAGAATGCCAAAAGACAAACAAGCGAAAGTTCTTAAAGCTGAACAGGCACATATTGATTTCATGCTCCGCAAAGTTGAACGAGCGAGAAGAGAAGACACGCACGTTGTCAGCATCAAGGCCCACGGCTCAGAACAGATGGCGTTGCTCCTTGAGCGTTCAGATTATCTGAGTTGGTTAATCACGAAAAAACTGGCTGATAAGGAAGCAACGGTCGGTGATATTCTTGAGATGAAAGAGGTGCTTGAAAGCCGATCGCTTGTAATCGCGGCAATGGACGACTGCAACCGCAGATTGGCAAGTTTCCTTGGCATGCCACATATTACCCCGACTAGAACGATACCCAGACAACTACAGCCAGGTGCAGGCCATGCACGCAAGCATGTCAGGAAGAAGAAAGGCCCAAAACCAGAAATGGTGGTGCCAGAATGATCGTGGAAGCCGGTCCAATATCGTGCATTCTTGCTGAGTCAACCGAAAGCCATTTTTTTGGTACAAATTCAACTGTGCCCGGCGCTGGCCATATCAGCATCCGGAAAACGGACTCACTGAAGAATGGGAAGTTGGGAGAAAAGTGTTGTTCCGATCTCTGCTGGATACCGAAACCGAAGAATACCGGCCGGTGTCTTTGAACCTGTTAATTCACCCCATTTGTCCGGCAATCACCGCATAAACACACTTCGGAGGAAACGTGGAACAAAAGAACGAGTCGATGCCGGTTAGTGAAAGGCACCTCGGGGTTGTTATCCCTACCGAGGAGGCTTTGTTGTGACCGGAGAGAAAACTGTAATACTTGAAATGCACGCTTCTGGCGCCGCTTTGCATGAGGTTGTGAGCCAAGTGGATCGGCCGCCCGGGGTCGTTATCAATTACCTGGTGCGTGAGGGAGTTATCGCCCACCCTACCCCTTATACTGAGGCCAGAAAGACCCTGCCGGAAATGCAAAAGCGACTGAATGATTGTGGTTTGACGTTTGCTAATGTCGCAGGAGCTGGATTTAGTCTGGCTGATTGGGCGGCATACTACAAAAAGCCGCTGGTCGATGTTTTTGAATCTGCTATTGGTTGCGGCCCAGGAAATATACGAGCTAAGTTGAGACTTGATATGCATGTTTTGGGGGAGCGCCAGGCCAAGATCAATCGTGAGAAAGTGGAGTTCAACGAAAGGATGAAGCCAGTTCACTACTTCAGAGAGGTCGAAACCAGCTGGTCTCGCTTGTATGATCGCCAAAAAGTTCTGCCTGTGTTTTTTGAAGGCCCTAAAAAACAAGCCCTGATTTCTCTGCAGATTACCGGCGGAGGTGGCAGCGAGCTTTTTTTGCTGGCCATGGATGAGCTGACACTGTTGTTGGCCGGTTTTTTGTCCGAGAGAAATTTCCAGAGGGTAGGGGATATTCAGGACCCGGAATTATATCATTACCAGCAAGGATCTTGGGACGCTGATTCGCAGATAGCAATAAACCTAAATGTCTGTATTGGGGCCAATCTGGATACGCTGGATAGTATGTTGAAGTCATGGAGCAGTAAGTTTTGCTTTGTGCTGAAGTCATTCCAGTATATTTCGCAGGAGATCAAGGTGAGTTGTGTATTGAACCTCGACCAAGTTGTTGAGCAAAAGCTTGAGGACGGTGAAAAGTAGTTAACCATCCTCTGGTCACCACTCTGGCTATACACAATAACAGATGTGTATAGCTTGGCCGAAGTTACTGAATAATCAGTTTTATTCGTCGCGCTCAAAATAAATGTTGAGTTGTCAGGGTTCGATAATGCGGGCAACTCTATTGAGAGTTTTATTATTCATAGGGATAAGGATACAGAGCATGTCAACTGATAAAATTGAATTGATGGGTGAGTTATGGACGGCTGACGATCTTAACGATGTGCGGCGTGTTGCCACGGCAATGCAGGAAAGGGTTGACGTGGATCTGCCGTATGGGCGGATGTGCGAACTGGCCGCGAGAGATCTTGTATATGATCTTACGGCACCATCTGGAGTAGGGGAAAATGCCCGCCGCTATGGGTTTAAGGCCCATGCGAAGCTGGAATATTTGTGGATAGCAGCAATGGCTGATGGTTTTTACAAAGGGGAGCAAACATGAAAGTGGATCCGCGCAGTATTCCAGATTACGCTATTTCAGATATGTTCAAGGCCTGTCAGCTGGCTTACCGCAAGTCTAAGTTAGATGATAATTCTATAACTGACAACGAAGTGAACCGTGCGCTGTATGTTGCGTTGTCGAACGCCTTGGGTGATTCTAAGTTTATGGAATGGGTTAATTCTGTAACGCCTGATTAACGCTTAACCAGCTTTTTACCATCGGCCCTGCTCAAACCGTCCGGGCCGTCGTATGCCCCCTAGATCACCATCCTGAAGAACGGACTTACAAGTAGCCGCAAAGCGGCGTTAACCATTGACGGACCACGAAGAGCTATATCGAAAAGCAAGACTTGCCTTTCCGCTTGTGGTTAGATACATTGTGGACAGCGAGTAAGTCCGGCCTTCCCTAATTGATTTCACGCCCCAGCATCCAATCATTTAGGGCCCAGGCGTCGCCGCAGTCTTTGAAGTCGCGCCCATGGTTGAGATGAGGTCTGCTGGTGTGGAGCTGTGGGGGCGCACCTGGAGTAGGCGTTTAAGTGGGCCGGGGTTGATGTTATGATTGTTGTTTGGATCTCAAGGGAATGGTAATTTTCGACCGATCGCGCTTTTTGTCAGTAGCCGCATAAATCACCGTGGTCTTGGGATCGGCATGGCGCAACTTGTCCTGAGTACGTCGCAGATCCTTCCCGTCGGCATAATCGTTGTAGCCGCAGGTATGCCGTAGCGCATGGTTTGAAATCCCCTCCTTTTTAAGTCCTGAAGCGACCAGATACTTGTCCAGAATAAAGTTGATCCCACGCCTGGATATCCTCCTGGTACACCGACCAGATTTTGATATGGCACAGAATAAGGGGGTCACTTCCACCTCTTTGTTGTGAATCACCTGTAAATCCTTCTCGACCGGCCCCCGGGCAGCCAGATAATCATTCAGTGTAGCAACCACCTCATCTTCCGGATAACTGAACCCGTCCTTGATCTTGCCATGGACGAGGATGCGGTACCCCTCATGGCTCTCAGTCTGGATGTCTTCTACGCTTGCCCGGTGGATCTCGACCCGGCGCCACCCCTCCACCATTTCCAGAGCAATGATAGCCCGGTCACGCAGAGATTCAATGGTACCGTCTGACGGAATCGCCTCCAGGAGCCGTTCCATCTCCGATCGGACCAGGTGTTTCTTTTTGTCGCCTGCCCGGCGGTCCTGGGGGGCCTTGACGCCCTTGACCGGGTTGGTGCGCAGATAGCCATCTTCGACCGCAGAACCGTAAAATCGGCCAATGATAGACAGCTTCTTGGCAATCGTCGGAGACTCCATGCCGGCCTTCACCAATTCAGCCCGGAAGGACTCAATATCGCCCTTGGTGATCTCGGCCGGATGCCGCCCGTTTGCCTCACACCAGCTGAACCAAAGCCTCATTTCACGGGTGTAGGTGTCAATCGTATCCTGGCGAGGATCGCTGTTGGAAACCTTTTTGCGGATCCACACCTCCAAGGCCGCATCCATGTCTGGGAAAGATGAGACAATAGCGGGCACCGTGATCATATCGGCTTCGCCAAGCTCAATAATAGTGGCAGGATCGTCTTGAGGTTCGCTATGCTGCATGGTGAATTGCACAAGGTTCTCCGAGGTATACTGGTGGCAAAGGATCTTTGCTGCACCAGTTAAATTGGTCTGCTGTCGGGTCCAAAACACGGCCGTCCGGCAAGGTCAGGAATATGTGATTACATTCGCCAAGATCGACCTCGGTCAGAATTGCTTCAATGCCGTGTGTTTGCAGCAGGGCTTGCAACGGCGCCGACACCGCAAAGCACATCCATTGGCTTGGGTTCTTCCCCAGCATGCCTTTGCGGAATTGAGAGGCAAATTTAACCAACTGCTTATCTGTCATGACTTTATTGATCTCCGTTATCATTACTGCACAGTCTGCCTATTCTGTGCAGTAATTGACTGCTAAACCAAAATAGTGTATAAGTCAATATAGAAAACATTAAATATGTGTATAGCCAGGAGATGGGGGACAAGAAAACCAGATGCAAGATATTGAGTTTTGTGTTCGGTAAGCATACGGAGATCCACCTGAGAACTTGTGGATCAAAATACGGTTGAAAATCTTTATAAGCCATTTATGGCGATTCCTTTAACTCTCAATTGGAGGCTCTGATGTTACTGAACAAGAAGTCGCACCCTTTGCAGTGGTTTTCTGTGTCGATGGGGTTCACCTGGGTAATAATGGGGTTGTTCGCCCTTTCATTGAGTGCCTTTCTCTCTGCGTCTTTGACTCTGGGGGGATTCGGTTGGTTTCTTGCCTGTTTACTTATGGATTCTCGATCAAGGCGTGATATTTTTGGAGACCGTTTTGAGCCGCACGCTGCCATTAATGGCCCTGGCCTAGTACGTCCGCCCTTGGCGGAATGCCCCTCTCTTTATGTTTTGCCAATAAAAGAAAGAGTCCTGCTTTTCGCTGGTATCTTGGGGCTTTGTGTCACTTTTTTAGCTCTTGGGCACTTCACTATGCAGGTGCTTGGAACGATCACGTTTTGGCCTTTTATCGGTGTGCTCATGTTGGGAATGGGGGCTTCGCTTGTGGCAGTGTTCCAGGCTCTTGATAAGATCATAGCCAGAATTCCGCCAGGCGCAAAATAAAGAGAAAGAACTCATGTTCGATAATATCGAAAAATACTTAGCAGCCACGGGACATTTTTTAGGCGTTCAAAGCGAACGCTATGGAGACGGTTACCGAGCGGTCATTGGGCTTCATTCAGATGTTTCCTGGCTTACGGATATTCTTACGGATGCTGGGGATGGCGGCATTCAGATTCAATATTTTATGGGTGGCAACCCTCTTTTCCCGGCGAGCTGGGGCAAAACAGCGGCCGATGCATTGGGGGGCCTGGACCGTAAAATTGGGGTGCTTTACGACTTTGTTCCTCCCTCAGAGAAGTTAAATAAGTGGCAATGCCATTTAAACGTTGAATTAAAGGCAGAATGCGATTCTGATCCCGGTGAAGCCCCGGAAACCTATAAAGTGGACTGGTTTGACGTCGTAGCCGACCTGAGGGAAGCATACAGTAAAGAAGGGGACGCTTATTTCTACGAAATTGCTGAAAAAGCGTGTAGCGGTCGGCGTTATCGGAATCTTCACGCGCTGATAAACACGGTCATTCCTGAGAGCATTAAGACTCAACTTTCATCATATTGAGATAAAAAGATGAGGGATCTGGGAGACCTCCAGAGGACCTTATAGCCGGTTGATCGAAAAGATGCTTGACTGGCAGCTTCTTCATAAAACCCATATAACTCGAATAAAGGAGGAAATTTTAATGTCGGTATTCCAAGTTGGGATATGTGTAATATTTGCATTCGCGGGCGGGCTTGTTGTAGGGATTTTTATTGAGAAGACTGCCAAATTTTCCAAACAGCAAGAGCGGTTAAATAGGGAAAGAGAAAAATTGATTGATAGTCTGTAAAAACAATTTTTCGGCCCATACCGATGCCTACCCTGGACGCAGAAAACGCCTCACAGGGGCTTATATTCGTTTACGCCTCTGAAGGCCCGTATTTACTGAGTTTGCGAGGATACCATGCTAGATAACCTCGAAATAGTTCCATCAGGAAGAAAAAGCATGCCGTTCAGCTGGTGACCAACCCGCAACTTGACGCTGCTATCGAATTATGGTTGCGCTCACAGGTGGCCACGGCGATCCACGGGAAGATGCAATCCGAGGCTACCAGCAGGGCATGCGGATCTGGATTACCTGGTGCCAGAAAAATGGTGTGGACCCGGGCCAGCCGACACGACTTAATATTGAAGCGTACCGGGTAGATCTTGTAGCCGAGGGACGGAAGCATGCCACCATCAGCCGCAGGCTGTCAGTGATCAGACGATTCTACCAGTCCGCAAAGGACCGGGGCATGATCGAGGTCAATCCGATTGCCGGCGTCAAGCCTCCGATCGATCAGGAGGTCAAGGATCGCAAGAAGACGCTGACCGCTGGCTAGGCCGAACGACTGATTGAGGCACTACCGCCCAGCACGACTTTGAAGGGACTCCGCGACAGGGTGGTGGTCGGCCTGATGCTGTTGGAAGGGTTGCGCCGGGTGGAGCTGCACCGGGCAAATGATGAGGATGTCGAAGAAGGACTACTTGGGCCGCGTCTTTTGGTGCATGGGAAGATCCGTGCCCGGCACAAGTTCCCGAGGCGGGATACTATGGAGTTGATTGAAGCATATCAGTCAAAACGCGGGACGGTACCACAGGAAACGGTAAAGCTCTACAGCAAAGAAGAGATTGTAACACCCTTAATTTACAGTATAGATCGGCATGGCAACATTGGCGGAAGAATTTCGCGGGTTGGGCTGAATCACATCATTGACGGTTACCTGGTCAAGGCCGGCATCAAAAAGAGTCAGCTTTCCTGCCATGCCTTGCGTCACACCTTTGCCACCCTGCTCTACCAGCAAACCAAGGATCTCAAGGCCGTCCAGGACGAACTCGGACATAGGAATATCTCAACATCGGCGATCTATGCAGACAGTGGCATGGGCGAGCGGCGGTTTTCTGAAGAGGTGCCACTGACGATGAAGGGATGATGGAGTATTACAAGGAGAGCCAGGCAACTTATACTCTGCTGCCTGGCTCTTCAATAAATTGCTGTCATATAAAAATAAACCTTTATTTTTCGAGTTTATTGTTAGATTTTTTAGTTGCTGCGACTGTCGTATTTTAATAACTACCTGGAATCACTTGTGACCAAATAAAATTGTTCTTTCATATCAATTTTATTTCAGTGTCAGTACATGAGATTATCCGGCTAATTGTTGCGAACGTATTGCCATAAAGCAGAAATTATAGAAAACAGGCAACAAGCCATAAAATATGTAACTATGCTATATCACTTGCGACCTTGGCTTTTCATGGTTCCCATTCTCAACAACTACCCTTGATTCTCAATAAATAAAAAATCTGACAGGCGGCGTGGATCTCAAGGTAGCGGGCGGTGGTGATCATTTCGGCGGTTGCTTAAAAGATATCTTCTTTCCATCGTAAGAGATTTGAAGTTCCTCTTGTCGTCCATGTAGTGTCATCACAAGAGGGGAGCTTTGCAAATGGATGCCCAAAAGTGATAAATCTTCCATACTCTGAGTAACCAACAAAAGTTTTTTGTCGCGTGAAATGGCTTCGCTTTCTAGGTCAGATATTACTGCGGGGAGAGATGTCCTGTCCCACATGAACAGTTCATCAACAGCAATTGCTGCATGTTTCTCCCAGTCGTCCTGTGTCACCCGAAGAGCTTCATTGTCTCCAGTCGGAGTGAAGATACAAAATGCATCGGGATCTTGGTCATTAAATTTACCCAATAAGGTTGTTTTGCCCGTGCCCGAAGCTCCTAGAAGCATCATTACAGTAGGTTCTGATTTTTGTCCTTCGGACGTTGGAGGTTTTACACCTTTGGAATCGCCATTGACGAAGAAATAAATACCTGCAGCGCCTACTGCGAAAAGCCCCACACCGAACAACTTGAGAGCAAAAGCTGTCTCCGGGCTAATTACCGTGTGCACGGCAAAATTTCCATAGATTATCGTTAATGCAGCCGCAATAATACAGCAAATACCGCCAAAAAGTTGTATTCTGACTTTGATCTCTTCTGTTTTCATGCTTTTCATCCACATCACACTATCCCCCTTTTCTGGACGCGACCATCTTTAGAATTGGTGGCTACCTCTACTCTTCAACAGGTAAAGCCCGCCGGTAAATCTGGTACTCAAAATCATGTTCCATTACCAGCATCTTACGCTCCACCCAAGTCTCACCCAAGATGCCCTTGGATTCAGCCAGTGGAGTAATCAATAAATGTAATTTCCCAAACGATAACCGTCCTGATTTTATGACGATGGGGAACAACAGATTGCTTTTGCCGTGAAGCTTTTTCCCGTATTTGAGAAAGGCTATCTGGTGGTTGCAGAACAAGGGATTCTTTTTCATTTCTTTTTCGCAAGCATCGAAATAAGCTTTCTTTTCTCTATATTCTGCATTTGGCATAAATACCTCCTGATCCTCACCTTTGCTTTAGATTATCGAATAATTGGCGTCATGTTGGAATAATGATCTGGCATATCAAATTGCGAATTCACTCCGGTTGCCAGGCACAATTTGCCCAGCACGCTTCATGGCGTTTTACAAAGTCTTTCATCTCCCTGATGTTGGCGGCAGGTTCGCGACAGGCTCGGGCGCAGGTAGAAACGACATCCCGGTAAAATTCTGGAGAAACGGACGTGGTACCGGCATAATTCATAAACAAGTCCGGTAGGCGCTCAGTGATTTTTGCTCCACGAGGGGACATCACAAGGCTCGGAGGCTCACCATACGTGTTGATCAATATGTATCGCCAGCTTGGGTCTGCAGTTCCCAGGCGGGGGACAATCTCACAGGGGCGTGCATCTCCACCATTTGAAATGGATTCATAGACTTCTTTAAGGGCCAAGGGTTTGTTGGCCATCAGGACATAAGGTCCGACTTCTACATAGTCCCCCATGCTTTCGTCGTATTCGATACCGAGTAAGTCTTCCAGGTCAAAACGAGCCTGCCGGTCAAGAGGGGCCCTTTTCGAGATGAACCACTGGAGTTCCCGTAGGGTGACCCCTGCACACCTGGCAATCTCTGCAGGTGGATTGGGCCAGCATGCCACGAGGTTTTTGATGATATTTGTTACGTTGTCGTGGTCTCTTTCTGGGAACTTCTCACCTGTCAGCAGCCAAGTGCTGCCATTAGCCCCATCAAGGTAGAAGTAACGGGGCTGATCGGGTGGCAGGGGAGTTTCCCAAGACGACAGCCAGGCACCGGGCTTCCAGTCGAGTTCACCAGTCGATATTAATTCCGGCACTTGTGTCGGTAGAGCCAGCCATTGCTGGATTCTATCTTCAACCTCGCGGCTGTTCGTGCCTCTATAACCACCTCTGATTTGAAAATTGTGTTTATAGTAAGCGGCACGGCAAAGGGCCTGGATAGACTCGGTAAGAGAACAGGTTTTTCTGTCGTATCTTTCCATCATCAGCAGCCATTTACTGGAATTTTGTGCTGAGCGTAAGGACGCAGGAAGGGATTTCTCTTTGGCATCGGCGACATGCACACGGACCCCAATTTTTGCCATTTCGCTTACCAGTTCAGGGCTGTCCATCACAAGATGGCGGTTGATCCACAGGATATCCGGCCGGCCGCACAAACCCTCAGCTTTACACCATGCCTCCAGAAGAACATCCCGGATAGCCCTGGGTTGGTCGACCGGGCTAAAGGTTATCCACTGAATGGGTAACCCGACAACGGTCAAGCCATAGAGCATAAGCGGGCTGAGCCCGTATTGCTCTGCACTCTTGATCTTAATCGGGTCCTGTACTGACACGATGCCATGCTCTGGATGGTGGAAAAGGAACTTGGCTATCGCAACGTAGAAATGATGTTCTCTTGGTGGTGGCTGCGTCTGTTTATTCATGTCCTCTCCTTGGGAAATGAAATGCTGGTATTCTCCGAGGACTATCTACCGTGTCTTTTCATTGATTTTCATCTTCCGGACTCGCCATCATCAATACGCGCTGACCCAGTCTGATCACCCCGAACCCTATTGGCAACGCCCGGTCATATCCCTTCTCAATGGCTTCCTTCACCACATCGTCTGGAAACGGCACCTCCTCGATCGGGATCACGTTCTCCAAGACGTGGACTTCCGGGTACCAGCGGGCCGCAATGTACCAGTTGCCTATAGTATCCCGCTCGTAACGCCGGTACCCAGACAGGAAAACACTGCTATCGCCACAAGAAAAGTACCAGTCCTGCTGCACCATGTCCGACTCCGACCGGGAGACTATCGATGGCCGCACCGGTGTGGCCGCGTTCCAATATTTCCGTTGCCGGGGCATGGCAAGGGAGGGGAAACCGTCATTTTGCATGGCCAACAGGCTCCTTGTCCTCATGATTATGGGCATCAGCATCTTTTGTCCCACGATGTTCTTCATCTTCATCGTCACCGCCCAACAAAGGTAACACTGCCAGTATTCCCCAAAACCATGCCGCTTCAACCTGCTTGTTAACAAGGCAATAGGCAGATACAGATGCCAACCCGACCACCATGATTACTACAGGGAATTCGCTGAGACCCGGAATGTATCGTTTTATATTCATTTAATAGGCTCCTTTACTTCCAGCTCCCTGTGTTTTTCTGATTCACCTTAGACTTCTTCGCCAACTCTTCCAGCACATCCTGAGAGAATGCCAGCGTGTCCTGAAACGTGACGGTATCCTCAGAAACAGTCGCGCTGTTGAAATAAACCGATATTGCGTCATCCTTTACACGAACCGCCGCTAGACTGCTACAAAGCTGGTATGTCCAGAATGGACTTTCGGAAGTTAAGTCATATTTTCTGTCTGCATTTTCAAGGCGCAGCCGGCAGCCTCCGGGAGTAGCCACCGGCAAATTTAGGGTATCCGTAATATCCCGTTGACGACGGTCTAAATACGTCCTTCCTCTGCCAGTTTCAAAAGTGTTGATGTGTCCACTCCGTAGTTGATGGTTCTCTGTGTTGATGCTGTTGGTTCACCCATAGAGAAAGCAAAGGTCTGTTTGTACATCCTGTCTGCTGGAGCCTTCCGCTCGAATCTTGGCTTGATGATCTTGTGTGCACCAGCAGAGAACAGCACCTTTGCCCGCAGTGCTTCAAAGCTGTAACCCCTACCACATCGATTGGTAAACCTGATTAGGTTATTCAGGCTCTCCGTATAAGCGTTGGTAACCGGGTGATCAAAGTGGGCCATAATCTCGGTTCGCCAGTTGCCCATAGCGGTGATCAGCGGGGTAAATGCCTCCTTGATCTGGGGGGGCAGACTGGTAAGCCAATCGGAGTACAACCCTTCCGCCTCCGGGATGTCCATGGCGTCATAGATGCTGAAGAACCGCTCCTTGGCCCTGTAGGCTTCCATCAAGGCCGGGAAGTTCCTAGTCCACACCTCCACATTCATCCGCTCAAACTCGGTCAGTTCATGCTCGCGCTTCAGCATCAAAAACCGGTCATGTAACAGCCCTCTGCGCTGTTTTGTGGTCAGGGCCTCACGTATATTCTTTCTTATGTCCTCCATGGCTTTCTGGGCCATCCTAAGTACGTGGAACTTGTCAACCACGATAAAGGCATTGGGCAGAACGCTGTTGACCACATCCTTATATGGTCTCCACATATCCATGGTGACGCATTTGACTGATTGGCGCCGTGGCATCCGCATCAGATAGTTGGTGATGATCACCTTGCTACGATCGGTCAGCATGTCCACCACGGTATTGTTTTCGATGTTGGAGATCACGCACCGGGGTTTCTTAATGATGTGGATTTCATCTATCCCCATCCAGATTGGTGTTTCAAAGACCAGGTCCTGCTCCATGCGCTTGATGTAATCGTTGAAGATGCCACGGACTGTTCCCTCTGAAACACCTACCTCGTTAGCGATACTGACGAAGGTGCGCTCTACCGACTCCCTACAGATCCACTGGTGCAGACGGTTGGTCATGCGCTGTCCATCGGCCACATCCGGCAACCGCTCGGTGATGGTCTTGCCACAGTCACGGCACCGGAAGCGCCTGGCCTTGACGTAGATACCGACACGCTTACCGTGCATGGGGAGGTCCTTGATCAAGATCTCCTGCCGACCACCGCCCACGATGTTATCAGAACCACACTCCAGGCACTGGCCAGGCGGATCTACCGTCTCGACATCGATATGATAGTCGTGGGGTTCTTCTTTAACGGAAAGGACAGTGTAGCGCGGTAGGTTCAAGACGTTTTCCATATCTGAGGCTCCAAAAGAGGGGGATGTCATGCAATAATCCCCCTTGTAGCCTTTTTTGCCCGCGCAGCGCAATAACATGTCAAATTTCCATGTATGCGATTACATCAGGATGTCCCAGAAATTTGCCATCATGGAAATATGCATATTTGACAAGTCTGTTTTTGTCAGTACACACCAAACAGTCACAGTTGCGACTAGGGAGGTCGTCTCCACGATATTCACTGCTCCACCCTTTAGGGTTGATGGTTATGTGCTCAGGAACAGGAGACCACTCCACTACGTTCGGGTGGCACATAAAACGGCTATCGTCATACCAGAACTGCAAACAAGAACTACCCGCAATACCAATACCCTTACCGAACTTTTCCTTAATTACGCATTGTTGCGCGTTTTGCGGAGTTTTTTTATTGATGTCGTAGAATCTCATAGGGGTCTACCTCCTTTCAATGTACATGGGCCAAATAAAACCACACTCACAACAGCTGCAGTCACCATCCAAGTCCGCAGCACGGTCATGGTCAGTGTTGTGGCTTCCACATTCAGGGCAGACGTCCCAGTTCGTTTTCTTCAGGTGGCTCGGTATGCTCATAGCTTACTCACCCCCCTGATTAGTCCATTCGTCAACGGTGATATAAAAACGATTATTATCGGTTTCAACGACTATACAGGGGTTGTTGGGAACAAATCCAATCGCATTGTCTTTGGTAATAAAGCAAGGTTTCGGGTAGCGATACGGTTTCATGACTTGCCTCCTTGTTATGTTGTCGTAAACACCTTATTACGATTTTAAAATAACATTGCAAGGGGTGCGTGTCAACGACTATTTACGATTTCCGAGGCGTATTACATGTAGTCAGCAAATTCCAGATCAACGACTTTTTACGGATACCCCAAATTTATAAGTTGGTTTCTATACTCCCCGTTCACAACAGGATACTTCCCGAGGCTTTTAGAAAGGGCTGCGTTCAATTTTGAAGAGCTGAAGGGCTTGAAGGGGACACCCTGGAAGTCTCGGAACGGGCTGCTACTCTCATGCTTCGCCAAAAACTTGTCGTACTGAGTAATGAGTTTTTCTGCAGAGGCCAAACTTTGGCGTTCTTTTTTGGCAAACGCAGTCCAAAAAAGAAGTAGAGCTACAACAAGAATACAACCCGCAAAAGTTACGATGACGCTGGTTTTATACACATACTTAACTGGCTTTGAATAAGGTTTTTCACAATAAATTCCCACCTGTTCTGCCGCCCATCTCCTTTTATTAAATTCAGCCCAGTCCGGATTGATGGTGGCCACCGCGGCGTCGACGTCTAAGCATTCTTTTGTATCCAGGCGAGGGGTTTCTTCGGTCCTGGAGAGCAATTCGAGTACCTTTAGCATACCATAGCCGTACTTCTGCACCAGTAGTCCGGCCAGCTCCGGGGTCTCCCGGCCCTTGTCCACCTCGGTTTTCCGACTGGCAGCGTAGTCGGCAAGATCCCGCCGGCAGAGATCAAGCAGTCGTTGGTTGCGATCGTTATTCATAGAGTTCTCTTTCTTTACCCTTTGGGTTTAGCGAACAAAGCGCAAACGCAAATATTCAAACAAGCAAACAGGAAAACACCGGTGGCGAGCAACAATGGCATCCATGCACCCGTGGCCAGCCGATCAATATTGTTCGCAAGCCACCAACCGGTCGCCAAAACGGAACAAAACCACAGGAGCAGCACGTAGAAACGACTTACATGCAAGGCCATAACCCAGCGGGTACCTTTGCCGGCATCTGGTATAGAAAGCACGATTTTGACGGCCCTGATGATGCTCGGCAGAGAAAATGGATTGAGCTGATAGGCAAAATCACCGCGTTCCATCCGGGCGTAAAGATAGCGTTGGTCTTCACTCTTCATGGGCAATCCCCTCGGCATTTTTAAGATGTGCTTTACCTGCCCTCCATCCACAGAAACAGGTACAGGATATGCCGCTGAAGATAATGACGCTGCCTATCCGCGGGTCAGTCTTGGCCCAGAAACCATAAACCGCACCCAAGAATACTGGTGCCAATAACGCAGTACAACCGATCACGCCAGCAGCCATCCAGCGGCCCATTGTCATATTCATTTCATCTACCGCCCTTTCCTCGTTGTCCAGCACAAAGCAGCACCGGTTGCGGTCATGACAGCGGAAAGGAGCCACGCCGTGAAACCAAACCTCGGCGTAGACGATGCGGCATACCCTACGCCACCACCAGAAAAGATCCACACCACGCCTATAAAAAACCAGAGCTTACCAGATAGATCAGTTTGCATGGAATTTGCTCCCGCTGTATACTTGCTCAGTTTCATATTTCGTCCCGCACCAGACATACCGTTTCCCGTGCTTGCCGATTGGAGGAATAGGCAGGGCAGTTAAGACCGAGGGCAGCGGCTTTTCTTCAACATGGATCTGGGCACCTGCCGGGCAACCAAACCACGCGAGAGTGCTGGCACCGCATTCAGACCTACCCAACAGTATTCGTCCATCATCGCACAATGCGGCATTACTCGGCACTGTACTGGTGGACTTTTCTACAGGGGTACACACTCCGTAAGTTGCATCAAAAGCATAACCTGCAGGGCATGACTCCGAAAGGTCGGTGTTTTCAGTATGTGCTGTACGGAACAACGGCAGCCCGAAGACAAGGATGCACAAGGTTGTGTAAACAATCCAAATTACCTGTTTCATGATTTCGCCTTTTCTTTTTTATGGTCCTGCCGGGGCCAGCCGCAGTTTGAGCAAGTGTGGACGGACTTGTAATGAGGCGTGAAGCTACGACATGGATACCGCTTGGGCTTCATCTCAATTCCTTCGACCTTTGGCGGGATTACTTTCTCTTCAACAACAATCTCCACTGTCTTGATCCGGCGGTTTGAGTTCTGATCATACCGGTACCGGACCGCGACCAGGGCGTCGCCGTATTTATTCAGCTCAGAGAGAGTGCCCTTTTGGCCGGCGGTCAGGCAGGACTTTGTGCGCCAGTCGGATTTACGGTATTTCATTGAAGATATGCTTTCACTTTTCTTGTTGTGTTAAGACGTCGCTGGACCGGACCACAAAAACACGGTGATCTTTGTCAACTAAAGAAATAGTATTCTTATTCAAATCACATCCTGACACACTGTAGGTATCTCCCTTGTATGTGACTTTCCCAGAGTTAAACGTCTTTTCTGTAAAGCGTTTTTCCGTTGCGGAGCTAATAGCCAACCAGCCCAAAAGAGGAATAACCACCAGAAACATGTAAACAGGGTGCCGTTTTACACACAAAAAAACAATCCCCAAGAGAACCAAGCCATAAGCCAAATACTGGATTGTGTTATAATGTGAAATTACAAAATCCATCATTTCTTAGCCTCCTTACTTACCTGAAAATTCAACACTGTCCCCTTCGGCAGCACCCACTGGTCGCTACGCTTGGCCAACTGCACGCCAAAGGAAACGCTCCTGGCATCCACCAGAGAACCCTCAAACATCCTACGAATAGGCTGATTTGGCTTTTTGACGTTCTCGCAGAGCAGCATCAGAGCATCAGTCCTGGCCTTACCTGTAGCATCCGCTTCGGCCACACCGACCAACGAACAACTGCCAGTACCAGCCGGCTTTGCAAGGCCCTTGACCTGGCTGAGTGGCATACCGAAGGTTAACTGGCCACTAGCGGCCTCAAAATCGACTGGTGTCGCTGCAGAGATCCAGGAACCAGGAGCAGCAACCGCAACTGCGGGCCGGGACCTCTCTAAAGCAGCCAAAAGCGGGACACCGAAAATCAGGAAAAGACCAGCTCCCAGCCAGAGTGCAGCCATCAGCCTTGTTTTCTTTGGGTTTTTATCCACAACAGTCCCCCTTTGTAAAACCATCAATTCTTTGCAAGCCGTTCCAACACCGTAGTTCGTTTCGTATCAGCTAGGCTCTTACAGGCCCGCTCGAACATGTATTTCTGACCGACCAGCACAACCTTTGCCTTGGCCCTCGTAATCCCTGTGTACAGCCATTGCGCCGTCAACATAATTGTGTGGGCACTGGAGACCGGCATCAGCACGTACGAATACTCGCTACCCTGGCATTTATGCACCGTAAGTGCGTATGCGTGCTCAAGTACACCAGCTCCTAGCAAGATGGAGTCGTAGATTGCAATGAACCCTTCCGGATATGCCACAATCAGCTCGCGGGCTTCAGGATCTGCATCAAGAATAATCCCAACGGACCCATTGAATACCCTGCGTGGTGATCGGATAGCTTCGTTTGCTTGGTATTGCTCCAGAGTGCGGCCTTGGACCGTCTGCATGTCCTTGTTCTGGCAATGTACTACTTTGTCCCCTGGTTTGAAAGTGACTCCTGAAGACTGTACCACTCTCCCGTCATAGTGGTGAGGGTTGAATACCTGTTGAGCAAGTTGGTTCAATGCCTCAGTTCCAAGTGGACCTCTCCGCATTGGACTAAGCAACTGAAACTCAGTGACCAGATCTTTAATGTGCGGGGCTAAGGTCACCATCTTCTGCTCGATGAAACGCAGTATCTCTTGGGCATTCTGCTCCCGTAGCGGTATCTTCTCTTTGTCCGGTAGTTTGTAGTAGTTGCCGGGCATATTCCGCTCGACAAACTGGAAGTCTTTAAACCCTGAGCCGTTACGGTAGCCGTCCGGCACCATGCCCTGTCGTATGTCCGACGCGAACATGGTCAGCACCGAGTCGTCTGACTGCCGATAGATCTTGGTGAGTTTGGCGACTGGGATGATGCCGCTTTCGACGATGTTGCGGAACGGATCTCCCGCGCCGATCGGGGGGAGCTGACCGGGATCACCCATCAAGATCAGGACTGCATCACGATCAACCGACTCGATTACCCGCCGCATAATGGAGGAGTTGACCATTGATGATTCGTCCAACAGCACGACCTGATAGCCGAGCAGGTTGTCAGGCCCATGCTCAAACTCATTTCCCTTCCAGCCTAGAGCGGTGTGGATGGTGCAGGCCTTGAACCCGCTGGTCTTCCGGATACGATCGGAGGCGATGCCGGAAAGAGCCATGCAGCACACATCCTCTGCATCGAATTTGGAAGTGAGTAATTCTATCAGTGCCTTAGCTGTGGTTGATTTACCGGTACCGGCGTAACCGGTTACCCCGATGGTACGGTGACCGGCGGCGACCAAGCGGATTGCCTGTGTCTGCTCCTCTGAGAAGACGATCTCCATCTTTTCCTGCATGGCCTGGATGAAGCATTCGGTATCGGCGGCTGATTTTAGCGGTATCGGCGGCATGGTCAGGCGATGTTGCAACGCCTCTATGATCTTCTTTTCGGTTGTGAAGTGCCGAGCCAGCGACACGCCATCTTCGAGTTTGATCACGTCTCCCTTGCCCACCATTTGATCCAGTTCGTTTTCAAGCTCCGCACAAGAAACAGCCCCGGACTCACACTCTAATTCCTTCTTGGCGCTCTCAACCACGGCGGCTGGCAGAACCAGGGTATTGCCGCCGTCTTCAGCCATGTTTGACATGGTGTATTCGATGCCTGCAGACAGACGAAAAGGATCATGAGGCTTCATTCCAAGTTTCAGTGCAACATCGTCGGCTTTCTTGAAGCCGACGCCCGGCACCTTGGTGAGTTGGTAAGGGTTGTGTTTTATGACGTCGACCGCACGATCCTCAAAGTGGGAATACACCCGCATGATCAGATTCGGTGTCATACCGTAGGGTGTCAGGAAGTCGGAGAGCAGCTTGACGTGACGATACTTGCACCAGGCCTCGGTGATCTTTCCAAGACGCGACTCACCTACCCCTTTGACCTTAAGAAGCTCTCTATGCCGGTCTGGAGTCTCCATAATGGCGGTGAGTTCTTCATCGCTAAACATTTCAACCATTGCTTGGGCTGGTTTTTCGCCAACTTTAACCACTCTGGTCAGAAAAAAGAACATTTCAGATCCGTCTGGGGAGACAGAAACCAGCTTAAAACCCGTACCAAACCTAGGATGATTCTCCCATTCACCTTCCAGGGTACAAACTACGCCTTTCAAAGAAGCAGGGTCGTGAAGGAGGGTGCCTGTTGCCCGAAAGGTGTTACCACCCTGTTCACAAGTGAGAATAGCCCAACTGTTATCGAAAGGGCGGATATTGGTAATTTTGGCTTTAATGATTTCTGGCATGACTGATTTTCCTATAACACATTATTTGTACCGTCTAATAGGCGGTCCTACAACGGAGTGTCCTTACAAAACCATGCCAGCAAACGCCCTGTTTGTCAACAAATAGCAGACATTAAACACAAATAAAAAGAGTCCCGTTTATTTTGTTGAGGCTGAAGTTAATTCGGTGGTCTTGTCTCTGCGCAACAGATATTTGGACTGGCAATTTCTGCATGTTGTAATCCTATCAGGTGCTCCTGGCGAGATAGCCACTTTCCTTTTTGAGCCACACTGCGGGCAATTATGAGTTATCGACTTCATGCCTGCTTCAAAAACATCTTGAATCCCTGATTTTGCTGAAAGTTCGATATTATATCGATCAACGAGGAACAACTGTAGCAATCGGCTTAGATTTCCGGACGTAATCTGCTTTGTTGTCTTTTTAATCAGATCCATATTCTCAGCAGTGAGGTGTATTGAAATACGCGGGGCAGTTGAATCTGTATGGAATTTAATGCGCTTATTTCGTTCCTCGAAAGCATTTAAGTCATTCTTACCGATCTGCTCAATAAAGATCATGCGGGCGAGAGTAGACGGTTTTACGGATTTTTCAGACGCTTCCGCCACAAGTAGAGTAAACAATTCATCAGGGAGCCGAATGTTATGGTTTGAAGAGATTTTAACTGAATCCGGTTGTTTCGCTCCGGTTGGTGTCTCGATGTATTTTTCTAACAAAACGGCCTGGATCAGCCCGCTAAAATTTCCGCCTGATACAACTTTTGCTGCAGTTTCAATTATCTTCATATCTGAATCAGACAGGCGAAGCATAATTTTTTGAGTACCAGAAAATGAATAGGTGTCCTGGTACTCTTTAGTCTGTCGAGCCAGTAATTCTAAATTGCCTTGGTTAAGCCGCTCCATTACCAAAAGTCTGGCCATAACTGCGGGTTGTACAGTTCCTGTTCGTAGGGCCTCAGCCACAAGAAAGGAATGTACTTTATCGGGGAGTCTTACGTCTTTACGATTCACGTATTTCTCCTTCTGGATAGACGACACTCCCTCCCCCCTTTCATGGCGCTTTCTGTCTGACTGCAACAGGGTGAAGCTACCATAGAAAGGGGGAAAGGAGAAGATGCTGTTTTGCGGAAGAACTGTTGGCGCACTGCCTGCACTTCCCGAGAGGCATTCAAGAATTTGATGTAAATGTCGTGAGGAATTGCCGCATAACCCCTGGCAGAAGCTTCCGCTGAATCCTCAATCTTCTCCAACTCAAGTGCCAGGATCTGGAGATCCATTCGCAAAAAGCGGACCTGGTTGGCAGTGTCCGCTCGGGGATCTGGTGCCGGGAACTTTGACTGCGACTGTTTGTGCGGTTTGGGCATATTACGCCCCCTGCTGCAACAACGCGTTCTGCAGAATTGCAATTGTTCCCTGCCCTTGCCATGCACCATCATTCCAGAGTGTCCGGCGCCAGTTCGGGCATTCATTATCCATCGCGGCGCAGATATCTGACCAGGCTTTAACGATGGACATCCATGCAGGAGAGACTTCGGCCATGGAGTCGAAGTTTGCCTGGGCCTCGGGAGCCGCTTCGAGCAGCATCCGGCAGCGCCGGATTGATTCAACATTTGTTGGGTGATGGGTGATGAGCCATGTGCTCAGATGGAGGCCTTGCGTGTGCAGGGCGATTGCTCTGCAGGCATCGTCTAGTTCGCCGGTGAGCAGGTATTGCAGTGCTTTTTTTGAAATACTGATTTGGTTTCGCATCATTTCTCCTTTTAGCTCACGTTCAATAAAGGGGTACCGGCATGCCAGTTTCTTGTTTTGGGCAGTTGTCCACTGATGGTTCAATTATTGGCGATTCACCATACTCAGGGAAGCGTTGCTCAAGGGAGTTGAGAAAAGAAGCCCGAACAGAGGTGTTTGCGATGGCATCTTGCATTTCACTGAAAATTACCTGCTGTGCCTCTGGTGACAATGTAAGGATGCAAGACATCGCCCGCCTGATAGCAGCCCGCGAATTTTTAATGTCTGCAGATGTTGCAGAATGCCCGATTACAAACAATCTCTGCATGACGGCTGCCAACTGGGTAGTGGCTAGTTTTGCGGGTTGATCATTACTGAATTTGCCAAGAATCCATGCTTCAACATCATCCCTAACACCATTCATGTTAGCGTCTATCCCAACAAGGCTGATATCCTGATATTCAGGTGAATCAGTTGCTGCAAAGGTGTTGTTACAGGACAACATAAACATCATCACAGCAACGGACAGGACTTTAAGCATAGCGTTTCTCCTGTTCAGGATAGTCTGTTTCAAGTTTTGAACGATCGGCCTCAGCCTGAGCTAACCGCTCACGGCATTCAGCAAGCCTCCGTTCAGCCTCTTCAACGCTTTCCCGTGCGTATTTGATATGCCGGTCAGCATCATCTTTTGCCCACTCGACAACCTTGGCCTTATCGTCGGAGAAACTGAACCTCCCCATGGTTAAAACCAGGGGGTTCTAACGGCGAGCATCTTCGTCTCTCCGTGGCTCTCGTGACTGTTGCCAATCTGGTAGTGGTCTCTGACTTTCTTCCAGCCCATTACTTGGTTCCTCCGGGGCGTGCAAATAGACGTTGCATCAGCTCATACGTCTTTGGTTTCTGGCTTCCCTCTTCAGCAGCGAAGCTCTCTTCCAGCTCTTGCCAATGCCCAACAAGAAAGTCCCACTCGAAAGAAACATTCTGCATTCTGTTGACCAGCTTCAAGCGGTCAGCTCCTTCCGAACATGCCGCATCCAGAAACTTGATGCAGCGGGAAAGGTCATCTGGATCATGCGGGCGATCGGTGCCAGCGCCGGCAGGGATGCCAAAGATCGCTTTGCACATTGCGTCAGACGACATGCCGCGTTCGCCGGTTTTGAGCCATTCAGCAAGAGAGGGCGGTAATCCTTTTCCAGTGGCCATAAAGGAATCCCGAATTCGAGATTCCGAGATACGCAAATCCGGTGACTGCCGCAAACGCTCAATATCTTCGGGGAGGCCGAAGGCGAACGAAGCGCCGGTCAGTGAGGCAAGATCAGGTGAGATCACGGCATCTTTCCCTGCTGTCTTGGACAGTGCCACGAAATCTTCAATAGGCACTGACCCGAAAATCAGGGTGCAGCCGTTGATGTGTTCAACGCGGTGGCTAGTGCGGCTATTCATGGTTACCCTCCGGCAGTTTGTTGTGTTCTTTTCCATCCAACTGCCGTCCTGACCGTTTTTTGCCTACTTTAGACGTACAATTCTCTGGGCAGATATTCCCGTCTACCGAATCACACCACAGTGGATAGCCGACATCATTCCACTTGTCGTCTTCCCATTCCATGGTGAGGAACTTGGTTTGTTCAGAGTTATCTTTGGCATCAGGACTACAGCCGTCCCAAGCAGCCCACTCCCCCCAACCTTTGAAGAAAAAGGTTGCACCAGCTTCTTCGCACTGATCACGCAACGACCGGAACCAGTCCGGGTGAGATGGGCGGGCACTGGGGCCAGACTCGCCTCCGGCCATCACGCCATGAATTCTACCATGAGGACCTGCTGGCATATCTTCGTGGGGGAGAGTAAAGCCATGTGCTCCATGCCGGATTTCTACCGGCCCTAGTAAAGGCTCAGCCAACAGAATCCGGCGTCTGAACGGAGTGGACAGAAACAAAGGAATCCGACTGTCTGCAGCAGCTTGTGATTCGGTCGTGACGCAACCAATCAGATTAGGTAGTGGAAACAGATGGCTTGTATACCTCCATTCTCCGTGATCTTCCAAAATTCTGCCGGTCTTATCAGAAGGGCCGTGACAATGGCCCATGACATACTCTTCAAAGGTCACATGTCCATCGTCAACGAAGATGAAGTCATTGCCGGCTTTTGCCCAAGCCTGCAGATGCTCTGCTGACGTTCGAGAGGAAAAGTACCGCTGTTGCCGATCGGCACGCTTGGTTGGCGCAATAAACTGATGTGGTCTGTTGTAAAGAACCGCACAGGCAAGGATAACGGCCATGGTCTTGTCTATGTCCGAGTCGGACACAGATTCATGAAACAAGTCTGACCAGATTGCAAAGACCTGGGGTTTCCGGGAACGCAACGGGAGATCCAGCAAATGTTCATTGAATCGAACGGTACTGTTCCACTGGCCGGTCTCAGTCAGCAGCCCTTCGTGGAGCCGGCGGATGGACTCGTGTGGGTTGCCAGCACGAAGCTTCGCTTCCCGACGCATCCAGCAGTTGGTGCAGCCCTCTGAAACCGGGGTGCAACCCGAAATAAGATGCCAGCGTTTTGTCCAGAACATCCCTTGAGGAATGACTAAAGCGAGTGTTTCAGAAAGAAGTGGTATTGTTGTCAGCATAATTGTCTTTCCTTCAATTCTTTAGGGAGGCTTTCATAGATCGAGTTAAAATGTCCACGGACAACCATTCTTCGGAGGGCCGAATACATCATTTGGGTTTCGTATCGCTTATTACCTTCAAAGGGCTTGCCACTCCACCAGCCGCAATTTTCGGGGACACCATGAATCTTCTTTATCTGTTTCGGGTAGGCGTACAACAGCCCCCAGCCAGCAGGTAAGTCGTCAACCGTGATGATATCGGGCGGACAGAGGAAGAACCGCCAGTCCCCCATCCCTTGGTCAGGTTCGACGCGGAATCTTTTCTTCCGATCCGCCAGGAAGTCTGCCCTGGATATCTTGCACTCAACAAGAATAGACAGGCTGTCCCTCCAGCCGATTGCATCGGGGATTTCGCCACTATGGGTGAGCGCCTTGAACGGGTCGCGGAAGACCACGCCGCAGCCTTGGCTTTTAAGCCACTTTTCGGCTTTTATTACTAAATCGTCATGCTTCATTTTCGGTCCCGAGTTTTGTGTTATGGGGTCTGCTGCCGTTCAGCTTCCTGGTCACCTTGCCCGTCGCCTGTGGACTTATCCCGGCGTGGCCTTTGCCGCTACAGAGCCGCAACCTGTGCTGTAGGCACATCCCCGTCTATCCGTGAGTGTTCGCGTCGGGAGTTTCACCCTAGCGGCTGAGTCACATACAGACCCCATAACCAATGGTGTGTGAGCAGGAGCACGCTATCTGCCTTTCCGGTCTCAGGTGCCATCCCATCAAATGAACTATTGAAATTTATCCAATAGTTGATAGGGCCGGTTCGGGGTGGCTGAAATCACACAACCAACACTTTCTAATTTCTGTTGCGGGGGCCGGACTTGATACCGACTGGACTCCAACTACGGCATCCATACGGATGGGATTGCACGATCCTGATGGGTGATCACTTCCATCCCCTGCGTTTCCTTCAACGCCGCCCCGCATAGTCTTATAGGCTTCTTACTACTTCACATGACCTCTAATGGTCCGGTTCTGCCCGCTGGAGCCTGTCAATTTCAGCTGCAATCAACGCACCGGCTTTTACCAGATCTCGGAGAGGAGTAGTGGGCTTCCACCAGGTCTCATGCCACGGCCAATAGCTTTCTTGGGTCCGGTGCTGTTCATCTCGATCAATTGCCGCCGAAAACTCAGCGTAACAAGCGCCTGCAAGGGCCAACTCACCATTAACGAGAAGATCGTCGTTCTCCGTGGTACGATGTTCTTCATGCAGCTGCCGCTGCCTTTCTTCCGCAATCAGTTCCACCCCTGATTTCGTCCTTGACGGATCTTCTGCTACCCCTTGCAGGCAACGAGGGATCTCTTGCCCAATAGTGTCAGGTACTTTGTTGCCCGATTCAGACTGAAATTTCAGAACCCGATCATGCAGCAGAAACACACTTTCGATGTGTTCCGGCTTGGCACCGATACGCTTGCACTCTTCGGCATAGGCCAGCAGTGCGGCTGGTACCGCTGCGTCCTTGGCGGAGAACAATAGGGCATTCTCTTCGGAGTACGTTTTCCCGGTGACCGGATTGACTGCCTGTATTTTGTATTTGCGGTCGATTGCTTCCATGGTTTCCCTTTCCTTTATGGTAAAAGCTCTTCTTCGCCGTCTTTTGTAATATCCAGCGCTGACTTAATTCGTGGGTGGAGAGCCAGATGGTCTACCCCGGGATCAACAACATCATTGTGCATGACGGTATGGAATCCCAGTACAACGCGGTTCATCCCGCCGGGCGCCGTGTCGTATGCGGACATGATGCGATCGTGGAATGCTTTTAGATGCTCGGGCTTATCAGGGTCGAAGTGGTCCGGATCATCTTCACAACAATTCCCATCAGCTTGACGGGGGAAATATCCACGGTCTACGTCGCACAATATCCCGGCAATGGTCATTGCCACTTCCATATCCCGTTCGTCTGCTTTGGCTATTTGCATTCCCATGGCTTGATGTGCCTCCAACAGTTCGTTACCGTTCTTGTACGGTTGGGTCAATGTTTGATGAGTCTGAGGTGTCTTGTTGCAGTCGGACATCAAATGTTTCGACAACCCGGCTGCTCCAGGCGGGAGTTACAAAATGCCAGCTGTTATCAGGCAGCAGTATGAAACCCCAATAAACCTTAGCGAAGCCAGCCAAATCGGCTTGAACAGGTGCTCCGTGAGTCTGATTCGTCGCCTTCCCCTTGGAAAGTGCCTGCATACCGCAAGGAGAATCCGTCAAGCATATGGAGACCAGGAAATCCAGCGCTCGTTTTGCGACCACTGGCATAATGAATTAAATCACCAGGCCGGATAATGGTTGGGCCTTGCGTCCTCAGTGGAGCCGGATTTAACTCTGGTATGTTCCGGAAAGCGAAAACATGGCAAGTGTAGGTGCCAACGAGTTGATATGATGGGCGGTCCCAGAACATAGCTGTAGTTTTTCGAGGCTTTCCGGCCATATCATCTCCTTATTGGCACATTGCCGGATTCATCCAGAATCCATCACAAACCCCGAATCGTTCTGCAGCTCCCCTGATGTACTCATACATCCACTCGGTCGAGATCCAGCGCCGTTCAAGCCGTTCGGCTTCACGAGCTGTGGTAAGCTTGCCAGCGAAGATGTCGGCCACAAGATCACCCGGTTCAGTGAGAAACCTGATCAGAAAGTTAGGTAGAGTCGCCGGGAACACGGCTCCGTGAGGAGGAAGGCCCAAGCGCTCGCAGTCTTGCCGATACTCCTTGTGATCAGGGCAGCTATGCCCCATTGACAACACGTTCTTCGGAATCTTGCCCGGGGTCTGATTGCCATAGCTCCCTGTCCGGCGGCGGTAAGCGCCATCAGCATACTCGGCGGACTCTTGACAGCCACCGCCAGCGATCAACCGCAGATGACGTTCCGTATGTTGCTCTAGGACACGGCGATTGTCTGAACGGACCTTGTGGGGATCATTGGTAAACCAGAGGATAGGTTCATACCCGACATTCAGCTGCACTCGCTTCAGGCTGGCCCACAGTACCGGCCCCGGCGGCTTGCTGGCGTTGTGCCAGATCAAGCGGTCCATCAGGTGAAGACCAAGCCGGTCATGCAGGGCGATGGTCATTCGTTCGGCGTAGAGAGATCTCGCGGGGCTCCCCGTCTCAAAGATATCGTTACTGATGTTGAGGCAGATCGATCCGCCCGGTACCAGGTTGGCTACGACCGGCTCCAGAGCTGCACAGATGAAATCAACGTACTCGGACTGTGTCGGGTTGCCGTAGGACCTTGGCCGGGCCAGCGGGTACGGAGGACTGGTCACCATCAGGTGGATTGGTTCATCGAGCCGCGAGAAGATCTTCCTGCAATCTCCCCAGATGGCAATGCCAAGTTTGGTGGAGAAGGCCAGCATCGAAACATGATCAGCAGCGCGACGGAGCTGGTGTTTGCCTTCTTTGGTGAGCTTCCACAGGCCCTTCACCCCATCCACCCGTTCGATCAGGCCCAAATGTTTCAGTGTCTGCTGGTGCCAGCGAATCTGCCGCTTCAGGATGCTGTGTTCCTGACCGGATTCCCCGATCGGCACCTTGGCGTTGAGGTCCTGGTCGGACAGGCCGGCTCGGGCGGCTACCGCCCGATACAGCCGACTGTTATCCAGGAGGCCGGCACCATCAGCTGCGGCGCCGTAGGTCTCGGTGACGTAGTCGAACAGGTTGAGTTGGGCGGATGCGATCATTGGGGGTTGTCCCTGGTTCTCTAAAAAAGGTGTTGCCACAAGGGCTTCAGCAGCTTCAGTCGTTCAGTCAGTCGTGTCCACCACGGTATCTTTTTGCCATACGTCCTCACCCATCGCCCTTCATGCTGCCACTCCATTGCGCCATCGTTGCGAAACCGGTAATCAAACGGGATCAGTAAAAGGCAGCGAGTGCAACAGCCTATGGCGTTGATAGTAATTACGGATGGGATCAAGCTTGTAATCGTGCCGCGCACCAGTTCGCTCGGAATCTCTTGCCCGCACTCCCTACAAGAGCAAACCAAGCTATGCCATTCCAGCTTTTTATCCGCGAAACCAAACGGCATCTGGCTGGCAATAGTTGGGTGTGATTCGAAGAACTTTCTGAATTTCAGCGTTTTTTCAGATGCATTTTGCATGGTCTCTATAACCTGCCTTCCGTTGTCTCCACCTTGGCTTTTGGCGGTATGACAACCCCACTCTGCAGCATCTTGGCCTCACCATCAGCGACGATCTTCCAGGCAAGCCCACAGAACGGGCACTGGAAATGCCCCTTGGGGAGATCCCCGGCAACCGGTGTCGAGGTGAAAAGATCGATGTCTTCAGAATTACCGCAACGGCCGCAGGTTACTGTGCAGTAGGAACTCATTTCGACCTCGTTGTTCTGGACTTTTTATGACTGGCGCAGATTGCCTCTACCAGCCCGGGGATATCGTGTATTGGATCAATAAACGGTACTTGAGCAAAAACAGAATCTCGTCCACCAATCTTTGCGAGCATGTGCCCTTTACCCAAAAGGTTCTCGGCGCCTTTTTCACCAAGAGCGATAACTGAAGATCCGGAAGATTGGACTCTCAAAACGAGCCGATTGCCAAGCTGGTCACGAAGTTGGCTCGGGAATATCGACCTATCTGGGCGTTGTGCTGCAAAGATCATGAATATTCCTACTGCGCGTGCCTTTACCCCAAGTCTGTTGACAAGCATTGGGACTTGTTCCCGATATTTCTTTGTCTGCATCCAGTCGGCAAATTCATCATGGATAATCCACCAGGTAGGCAAATCTTTCTCCGTTACTTTTCGATAGGAGCGGATGTTATTAATTCCCTTTCCTGCCTTTCTGAATAACTGATAACGGCGCTCCATTTCCTCTACGGCCCCCTCAAGCAGGCCTAATGCGTCTTCTTGATCGGTAAGGATCCCGCCTGAAATGTGGGGGAGAGGTTCCAGCGATTCGTAGTCAATGCCTCCCTTGGGATCAACGAGGAATATTTTCGACTCCTTTGGTGACCTGGTGATAGCAATTGAGAGTATGATGTTTTGCATAAGTACGGACTTGCCCGATCCTGTGGAGCCGGCAATCAACGTGTGAGGCTGTTCATAAGGATCAATAACAAGCGGTTTTCCATTCTCTTCAGCAACCCCAACAATGAGTTGGTCGTCAGCAGCACCATCTACTTTTTGCAAATAGTCCTTAAATACTACTTCGCTGCGAAGCACTTCACGCTCAGGCCGTGCTATCGAAACATTCAGGCATCCGGCTTCCGGCTTTACTGCCAAAAGCTTCAGACCGTCAGAAGTAAAAATCTCAGGGATTTTTGATTCAATTAGTGAGACAGTGGCTCGCGGGCCACCAAGTATTCTGAATACTCCCGCATTTGGTGTTAAAATTGGGGGGTGGTGTGCTGCGGACTTAAAGCTGATGCCACGGCACTGCAACGACTTCATGAGCTGCTTGCGAGTGTCAAGAAGCCAAGTATGGCCATGTTCACTAGAATTCATATATTGACGTGCACGATCATTTATGAATTCAAAGATGGGACTGCCTGTCAGTTCAACTGATTCATGGACGGTTGGCTCCGGAAATATAGATATGCCTTCATCAGTTTGAAGTGTGCCAATGCCTTGTCTTACCGTATTCAAGGTCTTTGGAGATGCGCACAATGGTCCTGGCACATGAACAAGCGATTCTTCCAAAATATTCAATATTTCACTCTCAATTGTTCTGCGGTTTGTTTCTGCCTGTTGCGCCAGAACCAAATAGAGTTGTTGATCGCGTTGTGCAGCAAACCTAAGAATGACATCTGTCGAAACAATGTTGTTGAATTGGTTTTGCTGGGCAACCTGCGGGTTGTGCGTCAATGCAGGCACCCCGATATCGTTACTGCGTTTGCCCGTAATAGGATCCACTCCTCGTTTCAGGCGCTCATAACATCTGCAGCACTTCCCTCCACCAGGAATAAGAACGTTTGGCCGTTTGCATAAAGTACAGGTGCCCCTCTTGCCCTGAGTATCTTTCCCCGTTTGCGCTTTCTCAACTCCACGGTTTCGGGCGACAGATATATCTGTGACTTTTGGCACTTTGACCATAAGCCCGCCTACTGCCACCACGCTATTAGACTGAAGTCCGCTCATTTAGTGAGCGGTGCCCACAAACTGGGAAAGATACAGATATATAAGGTGTCAATAGGCAGCATGCAGTATTATCTCCTGTTTCACTACAACATCAGTTCAATATGACTATCCGCAGTTGTGACGAAATCTATATTTAGAATGCCTCTTTTCGCCCTCTTTGTCAATAAATAGCAGACATAAAAGACAGAATCTTAGCTATTTGTGGCCTGCAGCCGCTTTTTGCTGTAATACTCAGCTTGACCAAAAGAAAAAACACCATCTTTCCCATAATTGGCCATCAGCTCTTCCAACACCTTTTGGCGATCTGCGCCGGCCAGGCATTTTTGATATGCTGCTTTAGCAGCTTTCTTTATTGTATCCTGTGATTTCATGCTGCCAACCTCGAAAGGTCACTGTTGGCCTCAAGCGGCAAATAAGGCAGACCAACAAGGCGACAGGCATTTCCAATCAAAGGTACATTCACGTTGGCATCATACGTTTCCTGTCCCTCAAAACTATTCACAACAGTCCTCTCCTCGAAGGACAGCTCTTTGTATGGTTTGGAGCCGAAATCACCGGGCAGCCATCCTTTGCCGCGACAGGCCACCACGTTAAACCGGCGTAAGATATCTTCATCCCTGAAAGTAAGGTGGATTGTCCCTTTTTTGTGAGCTATGAACTTAAAGAAGGTACTTTCTCCCGAATTGCGACCGAGATCGAGCGAATCCCTGACCGCATCCTGGAGGCTGTAGTGTTTCTTCCCTCCATTGAAATAGCTCATCACCAAGTCAATATCACGGAGCTTGTCGCTGGCGTCGTGGTTAAGCTGCCATCGATCCTGATAACCGGTGAACGGCCCGTCCCAACTCCCTTTATATCCAATATGGACAACAATCCGCCGGTTGCATTTAAAGGCGGAATTTGTCTTCCAGCCTGAGAACATATGCACGTTCTTCTCGTTTGGCCCGCCGTGGTAGCAGTGCCGGACGGTAAACAAGTCAAAGATGTCGATCACCGCGTCAGTGATGGTTTGCTCATACCCACCTATCAAGTTGAGAACAAACATGCGGATATTGCCTTCGGTGAAGTCCATGTTTTGGTGCAACTTCAATCCTTCTTCAAATTCAGCTTGTTTTTTCCTTGTCATACGGGAGCGGACCTCCTCCAGGTTCAGCGTGCGCCGCCAAAATGATGTACGGACGCTACGCAGGAGGTTGTTAAGATCCCCTTGCATCATCTCGGTCAACTCTTTTGCCTGATAACTCCGCATCTTATTGTCGTGGTCATTCAGTTTTAGATATCCGCCGATCTTCCGGTAATTCTTGTAGTAGTTGACTATGACATCGGTTCCGGCCTGGATCGTTTCGTTGTATTCAGCTACCAGCTCCTCTACTGTTCGCCCGGTTGATATTTCGTATTTCTCGGAGAATGATTCCTTAGCGTCTGGGCTCCAGTCCGTTGCGTCGACAAACAGATCATCTTCTACCTTCCTATCAATAAAGACATCAACCAGGGCCACCTCAACATCGGTTTTCCGCTCGGCATCAGCAAAGGAAAATGCATTGGGAATAAATTCGATGTACGCGCCCATTTCCTCCAAACGGCGCACAAGGGCTTTGCGAGTGTTTGAATACGGGTTGCGGAGTGTTTCGGCGTTTAGCAGACTGATAACTTGGCCGCGATACATAATATCAAGGGCCTTGGAAAGATGGAGATCTCCATCGTCGAAGGGCGGGTTCATAATGATCAGGTCGAATTTGTCTGGACCGGTGTAGGCCAAGAAGTCGCTGTCTAGGAGTTTAATCCCCTTCCCTCGTAGGCAGGCCTGCAGCTCTGGATCAATTTCCATAGTTTGGATATCCGGGCCGTTACAGTGGCGGGAGTCGTACCGCTTCTTCAGCGCTTCTACGATGTCGCCTTTACCAGCCTGAGGATCTAGGATGAGGTTCGGACGGCCTTTGATTCGGGAGATCATGCGACCGATCAGCTTTTCCGGGGTTGGGTAAAAGTTCTTGTTGTGCTCGAACATAGAAAAGTCTCCTTAAAATCCAAAGGCCAGCTGGCCCCAGCGATTGTCTGCAACGGCTTCTGGCAGCACAGTCGGCATCTCTTGTTGTCTTTCGACGGCGGCTGTTTCGGCCACAGCATTGCCCAGCAAATCGGCAGCAGTTGGCAAACCGTTCGGATATAGTGCTGCCCACGCATCCAGGATCGCCGGAAGGTCACATTTGCCGGTATCGCGGCCACGGCTGTCCCATCCGATCTGACCACACATGGCCATGAAGATCGAATAGTTCCCAAGGTCCACACCAGGCACCATTTTTTGCAGTACAATGATCGAAGTTTTAACGGTGGTGCCGGCAAGTTTGAAGGTCTCAGTAGGCAAAGAGATCGAGGCACGGACCCAGGCTTGTTCCATCAGCCACTTCCGCAGGATTTCTTCCTTCTTATTGGATAGGATGCCTTCCGGCAGAATAACGGCCATAATGCCGCCAGGCTTCAGCGCACGCAGCGCCAGTTCAAGAAAGTACCATTCGGCACGGTTACGGCCTTTTTGGGCAATGGTGTAGGTTGAATAATCCTCATACTTGGGGATGTCACAGAAAGGCGGGTTGCCTATCACATAATCGAACCGGCCTTCGAGGTCCTGCAAGTGAGTAAGGGTATTGCCCTTGGTGATCTTAGCGGCCGGGTAAAGCAGTTTGGCCACGGAATAGGCCTCATGCATTAACTCAAAGGCTTCAATCTCGCAGGAAGAAGGCAGCTCTTCAAGGAAGGCACCAGCACCGCACGATGGTTCCAGGATTTTGCCACCAGTGATGCCAAGCAGATCAACAATAAAGCGGGTTACAATCTGGGGGGTGAAAAATTGGCCGAAGGTGTCGTGTAGACCGCCGTATCCGGTATAGATCTGGCGGATCTCTTCGATCTCAGCAGGAAGTAGGGTGCGGCTCTCAGAATTTTTTAAGAGCTCAGCTACCCGATCGTTATTTGACCAACGTTTTCTTTCGGCGCGTCCCATGTAATAAGCATGCCACAGTTTACACCTTTGTGTCAATAAATAGCAGACATACAAATAAAGCAATCTGCGAATCCATTAATTCGCTTTATGGGGCTGGATTACTTGTGTTTTTTCATGTACTCCTCAGCGGCGTCGCGATAGAATTTTGCAAGCTTCATATTTTTAGCCTCGGCAAAGGCAGCATGAGAGCTTTTCTCTTCCGCAGTCAAATGCAGAACGTACTGAGAGGTCCGCTTCATTTCAGGGGCAAGGACAGGCGCACCTCTGCGCTTACTCTCCTTTTTCTCGACGGTTGCTTTTACAAGTTTTTCACTCATTAAACACCTCCTCTTCTTCGTTGCTGTTTTGTTCTGACACCCATTGCTTGACTGTTTCTACCGGCAAAACCAAATCCTTATCGATGTCCTGTGCAGCGATGATATCTACCTTAAACTGTTGGTACAACCGAAGCGCTGTTGCCTGGTCGTAAAATTCCAGCAGGATGGCGAGCGCCAGCTGGGCGGGCCCAGATCCGTAGTATCCCCAGGAAAGTCCGGAAGGGGATTTGTTCTCCAGGGCCAGGCTTTTCGACGGTTCAAGCGGCTTTCCGTCAATCCAAACTTCAGATGTTTTCACGTCGCCAAAAATGACATGTTTGCTCACGGGTTGGTCTCCTTTACAGCCTTCAGCAGTCCTTCCCTGGTAAGCTGGTCAGCGCCCTGCAGTAACTGCCGACGGCCCGTTCTGGCGGAGGCCGCGACGTCCCGATGACGATAGGCGTTAATGCCCCTCAGGATCGCGAAGGTCACGAGGACAGCAGCGATCGTCAGGCAGATCGGGCACCATTTCTTGACGACCAGCTTCTGGATGGCCATGAAATAGATTTCAGCTCCAAGCCCTATGGCAATAAGGAGGTCTACAGCCCATGGCGCCCGGCGGAAGCGGTTGGTAAGGTAGACGCTGGCCACAAGCAATACTGCGTAGACAGCACCACCGACGGCGAAGCTTGTGCCGAACAGGCGGTAACCGGAAAGAGCGCTGCAGCCACCCATGCACAGGTCGGTGGTGGACAGAATAGACAGGACCAGGATAATGGCCGGGAACAGATAGTTGGCGATGGTGAATAGTCTTTCCTGTTTAGACATGGGATTTCCCTTGTTGCCCGACAGTGGGCCATGGAATCAACGGGGCATCGCCCCGGACGTACAACGGGTGCCGGGGATGGCCGGCTGATGTTGTGCCGAGACATACGAGATTTGGGATCAACGCAGCGACTTCGTCTGCCCGTCCCCTATATTCCCCGTGCACTCCCCAGGCGGCGACAACAACCGAGGCCAGGGAGCTGCAGCGGACCAGCCACTCATTGTTCTCTTCTCCGATCGGTTCAACGACTGCCTTCATATCGTCCGGATCGGTAGCCCTGAACGCGAAGATGTTGGTCATCACCAGAGCATCACACCCTTCACGCTGGGCAAAACCGATGCAGCGGCGAACAGTCGGATCATTTTCGAATTCGTCGGCGGTGGATGGGTTCAGGCCGATGAACATGCATACCTTCTTGGGGTTGGCATTCCAGATCCGCCAAAGAGTATAGCGGTACCGCTTGCACAGTGACCAGCTGCAGGGGTGGCCCGGGAGATCGGAATAGAGAGTATCGAAGAGCGACACTATTGCAGTTCTCCTGGTTCACAGAAAACAGCGTTGCCGACGATGCAGTCCCCTGGGTGGTGCCCAGCCATATGCATCATTGTGGTTGCAACAATGTTATGAGGCAACTCAAGCCCTTTGCCGTCTTCATTGATAACCAGATAACGCCCTTCACCTAGAGGAATGGCATCTATATAACCCCCGACCGCATCTTTGAGCGTTTCCAAAGAAGCGTCTGGCAGAGGTAATACTGAACCATCGCATTTGATCAGCTTTGACATGTTCTGTTCTCCCGCAACTTCATAGCGGTTAGGGCAATGTTGGCCCCCAGGGGCAGAATGTTCATAACCACCAGCGGGACGTCGCCGATCTGGAGACCGTACACCAGCCAGAGGGCGACTCCTACCGAAAGCAGCGCGGGTTGCCACAGGGACAAATCCCGCGTGCTGCCGGTCTTTATGGTTTTCACTACTTGCGGCAGTGCCGCAATGCTGGTGAGTATACCTGCAAGAAAGCCAATTGACATCATTCTGACTATTCCCCTGTCTCCAACCACTCCTGGTAGGAGGTTAGCCATGCCGGCCACCCGGTACCGGTACGCTCCTGGAGGAAGGCAATAAGCAGGCTGTCGAACAACTGTAGGCCTTGGCCAAGGAGGTACATCCTCTCATAGAAAGCCGATTCCCGCTCGGACATCTCATCGGCGCCTTCCCGTTCAATCCGGACCGGCGGGCAGCGGAAGCCGCTGAATACGAACTTTTCACCGTCGAGGCGGAACCGCCATTCCAACTCGTTCATTTCGATGTAAACGGTCGCGCTGTCGATTACTTTACCCATCTGCAGTGCGGAACGGGCCTCAGCATACTTATCCTGGGATCCGGAAACAACCACCTTCTGGGGCCCACCCTCCCCTCCCCCTTGGAACTGGATACGATCATCAATCCAGACGGAGAAGACGGTGCCTTTATCGGTGACCCCGTCTGCAGTCACTCGGCCCTCATCGCGGCCGTTAAGTCCGTTGCACAGCAACCAGGCAAGCAGGTCCTGCCCAATCCACCGGTTGCTTGCAATCTGGTCGGTTGCAGCATCAGATCCAGCCTGGTTGGATGCAGTCAGGGCTGGGGACAGTTCAGGGCGTTTGGCCAGATACTCAGCTTCAGCCCGGGAGACATAATTTTTAAGGACTGCACCGGAGATTTTCCGGATGTCACGGCGGTAGGTGAAGAAAACATACCGGTCGCGCCAGAACACGGCAGGCACCTCAAAGTCGCTTTTATCGGGGGCATCGGTATGGACCCACCCTTCAGAGAGTTCATCGTTGGTTTCGTCGATTGAGCGAAAGCCTCGGCCGGCGAGTGCCTTGGAAAGCCACTCAAAACGATCAGAAGAAGGGATATCGCCAGTGACGGTGAGCTGGATCAGGTTGACGGTGTTGGAATAGATACCCATAGGTAGAATTGCTCCGTTTCGTTGTTTTGTACTGGCCTGTGGGGGCCTGTGGGTTAGGCTATTAAGCTGCCCTGTCGAAAGTCATGCCGCTTTGGGCAAGAATATCCGCCGGAATGACGACGCCGTTGGCGCACAACCTGATCTTGCTAGACATTGATTGGTCACTGCCCAGGCGTCCGAACACTACGGACAATTTCACTTCACCAGCATCATCCCGGTTATCCTCTGCAGAGAAAAAGGCGTTCATGGTTGCATGACTGTGGATGTCCACTATTAAGTGTTCATGTTCTCCCAGAACCGGGCGGTCGAGCTTAAGGTGAGCAGGACCAGCCGATGTAGAGGTTAGTGGTCGGTAGGCAAAGGCTTCCGTCTGTTCGTTCCAGATGATCCAGGCAGCAAACTCGTTCGGGAGGGCCGCACGGGCATCATCGGTGAACTTATTGATCAGTGAACGGGGAATGTCGGGGCACAAGAAACTAACCTTTGGCTCAAGATTTCCATATGGCAGGGCGACTTGATAGCATTTCTCTGCCACCGGCCACACCAGATGTAGCCATGGCCGCTTTACTTCCAGCCAAAGACCATCCTGGGCGACGAGAAACCTGTGGCCGTTCTTAGACAATGGCGGAAGATCCTCAAACCTGGGGACCATGGTGGTTGGGCAGGAACGCTGGAGAATCTGGTCGCGGGGGTTGAGTTGGGGGTTGAACACTATTAACGCCCTCCTGTAGCGGCGGAGTTGTTGGGGCCAAGCACAACTGTTTCAGGGTTTTCAAACAAAACAAGGGCGGCATGGACATCTGCCTGACAAGTCTCCGGAGCGGTTGAGAGGATCAGTCTCTCGATGTCCTGGCGGCGTTCATAAAAGTACATGCCAGCGTGTTCGCAGGAGACTTGCCTGAATGAGGGTACTGACGACTTCTGGACAAGCAGATAGTCCGGACACCAATCGACGGTCGTGGTACCGCCATCAAGGGCATCCAGATCGGCGGCTTTTTGGCGAAGCTGCGAGGTCGTGGTATCGAAAATCCAATCTCCGATTTCGACCCAGGCATGGTATGCGGCGGCGTTTGGCTGGTACGACATGCCCGGCATCGGGGCGTGGGTGATTACATCCCCATCGCCGTTGCCTACGCGAAATGCGGCGAAGCCTACTGCGATCTCTGCAGTGATCCCGTGACGAAGAAGGATTTCGCTGGCCAACAACGCCTGCGTGTAACAATCAACCCCCTGATGTGTGCCGGCAGCATCAACCAGTCGGTGGATTGCCGAGGCAAGTTGTTGAAAGTCGAAACCGGCGATCTGTTCTTCAGTTTTTTGGCGCATGGCAGCGCGAATCTTTGCTTGGCCCACGGCTATTCGACCTCCAGAGTTTCTGCGAGATAGGGGACAGTTACCCAGTCTTTAACCCCTGCCAGATACGCCAGACATTCCTTCGGGCTACCCTCAAACAGGGGGCCGGAAAACGCCGATTTTTCAGGACGACGGGCTTTGCGGGAAATAACAAGATTTTCCTGTTTCCGGCCGACCTCTACGCCGTACCAGGTATTCCGGAGAATGCCCATGTTCAATTCAGTACAGACTTTTTCGAGTTGTTTTTGGGTTATTTTACTCACAGCCGCCCCTCAATTAGATATTTAATTTATATCAAATAAATATTGTTTTGTCAACTTAAGCCGCCGCCAGAAACAGAGAATCTTGTTGTGCTATGTCTATGGCCGAAGTGGCTATAGCAGAGATGTCCTGGGGGCACTTTTCTAGGTCCAACAGATCCATGGCCAACACCTTGCCGTATGGTTCTTTAATCTGTTGTCGAATTTCTACCAAAATTTCCCATCGTTCATATTCCCAACTGATTTCCGAATAACCTTCGTGATCCAAAATGTCCTGGTCGAGACCAGCCACATGCAATGTCCGAAGGACTGCCGCATTCTGCTGTTTCATTTGGGACAGGGCCATACCTGGCTGCCAGGTGTAGCTGCCTTTGCTTGGTTTGCCGGTCTCAACAACGCCATGTGGCAATTCGACTTGGTAAATGGCAAGTTTCAGTTCGTCTCTCATATCCTCGACTGACAAGCCATGTACCTCTGGGACGTTGAGCCGGTGCTGATAATGGTTCTTCATCTGCTGGACAAGACCCGCTCTGGTTGTAGAGATGGCCACCAGCTCCTGCCACCATACTCCGTGGTCACCGACGCCCGGGTGGATGAAGAATTCGGCACCTACCCACAACACCTCCCCGCTTGGGGAGGCTTCCCCGAACAGATCGGCTTGGACTGTAGCCTTTAGCTGAGTTTTCGCCCACTGGACTACAGGCAACGCCGTGTCAGCCGTACGGACATCTATTCTGGCCGGGATCGGCAAGGTAGCATGATTGCTGGACAGCCTCGTTTCCTCGGTGACCAGTATTGTCCTGTTCTGAAAGCGCTCCAGATCTTCGGCACTCAGCTTTTCGCAGGATGCTGCCTTGTCGAAAGCCGCAGGTTCCCATCGCAGGGTTGCAAGCAACTCGCTCTTGCGCATGAAGGGGCAGACGCTACAGCCAGACCGAGTACGCCCTGAATAAAATCCAGGAATGCCAACCGTCTCCTGCAGAATAGCAAAGACATCATTGCGGTACACACCAAGGTCCTGGAAAGGAAAGTGCGAGATCAGTTGCCTGCTGGAAGCAACCAGGCCATGACGCTGTTCCTCATCTGCGCGGATGCCGACAAAGGAGTGCAGAACCTGTCCCTCTCGGAGAACGGAGCGGACCCAATTTTGATAGGGGATGATCTTCAATTCCCTGGTGCACCATCTGGCCTTCATAGAAGGGAGAAATCCGTTGTATTGATCAATCACACCATACAGGCCCTTGGCGTGCGCAAGACGATTGATCTCGATTCCAAGGAAATCTTCCAGATTGGAAAGATTCTCGTACAGTGCCTCGGCTTCGGCGTGGGTGTCCGTGAACACATAGTAGATCTGCTGGTCAGGGAACAAATACTTCAGCAGAATGGCTAAGGCGGTCGAGTCGGCGCCGCCGGACACGCCGATGGCATATCGGTCGGTGTCCGGGTTGCCGGGCAACTGGTAGCCAACGGCCTTGGCTTTATCAAGGATGTCCTGGAGGCGGCCCATGTTCAGGAGGGGAGGTTGCCCGTGCTGTCGAGGGAGGAGGCAAACCCTTCAGCTTCCGGCAGGGTTCCGAAGGTGCGACGGCCTGTCCAGCCATAGGTTTCATGGGGGCGATACCTGACAAGATGACCCTCCTTATGCTTGTCGCCCGGACGCCGGTTGTCGGCAGTGATTTTCTCAATTTCGTATGTGGTATTAGGGTGCGACATGGCGTTTCTCCTTGCTGGCAAGCTTGCTCTGCTTGGCGCGGATATCTCGTTTGAAGCGGTTGAGTTTGTCCTGGTAGTAATGATCAAGGGTTTCGGCGGTCTGTACGAAGTCAGGGATGTTCTGAACTCCGGCTCGCGTGAAGACCTTATGGGAAAGGTGCATCATCAGCCGGTACCCCTCGTCGTTCAAAGGGGCCTGAAGTGATACCTCGGACATCATCAGCAGGGCTTCGACATCGGTGGCCTGTTCAAGGAAGGTATTGGCCGCCTCTTCAGATTGCAGGGCGGCGGCCCGGTCTTCCTCAAAAAGCATACGGAAGACCTCGCCAGTTAGAGGAGCAAAAGGAGGTTGTGGGAAACATGCGACTTTTTCTATTGCACTGATTTTCTTTGCCATACCTTAATCCTTGCCGCTTTGTTTGATATTTAATTTATATCAAATAAAGCAACATGGATCAAGCAGTTTCAGAATTAGAGCCAAGTTTAGCCATTCTTGATGATTACGGCTTCTTTGCGTGGGGGGTATAGACGAAGAATAAAGTTGGGAACTGGAAAATAAAGTCAGGAACCAAAGAATAATGTTAGAAACCGACGGCAGTAACTATTGGAAATAACTGAGTAGGCATTTCTCTTTTGAGACTTTCAGCACCCGACTTTATTATTTTTGGAGTTGCACCCTGTTCTCTGTTCAACTCGGACAGGGGTGCCTCGTGTTCTGTTGTACAGCAGACAGGGCAGATCGGTGGTGATGACCATGTCTACATCGCTAACAGCATCGGTTGTTCACTATTCGCTAAGAACTTGGCTTCAGCCTTGAGCCAGTTGGAATACTCGCTGAACTTTGCACCGGTCTTATAGATGCGGCCGTTCACGTACCTGGCGAAATGTTGGAGGCGGAGCTTCTCATATTCGTCTTCCAGACCTCCTTCTCCTCGGTAGATCATCACGTATGGTGAAACCCCAATTTCAGCCAGCTTGCGGAACCGATAGAAATCCTCTTCAAACGTCGAGCGGTAGCCGGAGAGCATATAGACCAGATGCTTCCACGGCTTGATGAACTTGGAAAGTGTGGTGATCCCTTCGGTTACCGGCTTCTCGGAGTGGATCAGGTCCCAGGCGTAGGTGATAGAGCGCAGATGCTTTACCTCGGACAATGCTTTCGCAATGTCGTCAGTTATGAGCCGTACATCCACCCCTTGCGTGATGTCCAGCACCAGCCCCATCTCTTTCGCCTGCTTCAGTTTTTCCAGACAGTCAGGATCGGCAGTCAGGTTCGCATCCAACAGAGTGACGATGTTTGAGCGGGGATTCACCAGATCCGACAGCGACCCGACGCTGCGCAGTTTTCCTTCCTTGACGGGCAGAACGCACCACGGGCAGGTTCGAATGCAGCCCCTGGCAGTAAAACCTATTCCTGCATTGACCACTTCCTCGGCCTTTTTCCGGCGGGTTTCCTTCGTCATGATCCCCTTGATCCGCTTCTCGATAACCTCGGCGGAATAAAGGTCGTAATCAGGCCGCATTGCCTCGACTTCGGCCGGCAGTGTTGTGGTCAGGTCGAAGCCGGTACCGCCGAACACGATATTCGGGAATATCTCCCCCAGGCGCAAGGCCGCATCCCTGTTCCAGGAGAACAGGACGGAGCAGTACACCTTGTCAACCTGAGCGGCGGAGGTAGGATTAAGAATCACGAAATCGCCCTGGGCCTTATGGTAGGCAGCGAGTTTCATCAGGGCCAGGTTCACCTGCTTGGAATCAAAATCAATGAGGCCAATTCGTCGCATCGTTTATTTCCTGCCTTTGCAAAGGGAGTCGATTTCGGAGAGAAAGGTTTCGATCGTGCGCTGGTAGCGGGGCCGGTCGGAGCGTTCAAAAGAAAGGCCCCATGGTTGTTTCTTGCAAGGCTGAACAAGTCTCGTTGTGCGATGCTGTCTCTGATCGCTACTGACAGCGCCAGCTTGGCTTGCTGAATGTCAGGCAGAGGGCCGGTGCTGCTGATAAGGATACGCTGCATAGGCGTTACGGCAGGGCGATACAGCTTGCCGGTTGCAGACGCCTTCATGGCCTCTTTGAGGCTGGCACGCTCGGTATGTTCCCATGACAGGACAACCTCAGTCTTGATGTGGCTGAAAGGGCCGAACATTAGACCGCCTCCCGGACAAGGATCAGGTCATACTCAGGGACAGAGACCTCGGAGAGAGGGATATGCTTACCCGATAAGGTGAGTTCCTTGGTGGCATGATTGTAGCTGCCCTTGACCTCACCGAAGAGCCTGCTGGTGAAGACATAACAGAGGATGCTGTCGTAGCGCTTCTCGGTATACTTGAAGATGCGCTTGACGGTGCGGCCACCCCTGATTTTGACATGGTAGGTCTTGCCTGGCTGCATGGACTTGAACTGTTTCACGGGTGGCCTCCGTTTGATTTATTTGATATTTATTTTATATCTTACAAACCACAAGAAGTCAAGCGGGATCAGGTTTGTGTTTGAAGAACGGATTGGGGTGAAGACGGAAGGTATGCTTTAGCCGGATAAAGAACCGGACAATCGGGCTAATCATCCGGCTAAAAGGGTGCATTCTGGTTCAATAAACCAGAATGCTTTGTTTGCAGGTCGGTTGTTTAGTGGGTGGAGCGAAGGTTGTCGTCAATCTCTCTGAAGCGATGGCAGTCGGCATCGTTCACGCCAAAGGCGGCAAATACGTCCCGCCACGGTTGCAGGGCAACATAGACCTCTTCGACAATGTCGGCTGGTTTCGATACCCCCCAGGACCGCCCCAGCTTTTCGAGAGCTTTCTTTCCAGGGTGATATCCTCCCAGATCAAAGAACAGGATGTGCTCCCTTGACTCCCTGATATCCGGTACCAGGTCAAAAGCCGGGGATAATCGCCACCCTTCGGCGGGCGCACAGGTCATCCAGAAATTCTTCAGGTGGTCATCGGTGTTGCCGATCACGGCGTTGAAGACCATCTGGCGGAACAAAAGTCCACTGTCTGCCGCAGGATCTGTACTGACCATTCTGACCATGTCGAGGAGATCTTTGTAACGGCACTGGTAATACCCTTCGGCCTTCAGTAACGTCTGCATACTAACCATGTGCCGACGGCCGATGTCCATCACGTCAAATCTCTCGACAAGAAGGACAGGCTTGTTACCACATTGGATTAGGCTGGTACGGGGGACAATTAGCCCAGCTTTGGCTGCGAGCGACATCGTTGCCGCCTCGATCCGCACTACATCAACGCTGTCTTTGGAGCTGGGGAACTTGGCGAGATAGAATCTGTCCTGTTCGGGGTCATGCACCAGCGCCTTTGGCCGGGCGCCGCCAGGGGAGCTACCGGCCGAAAGCAGGTGAGCGATATCGGCATCGTTAGATACGCCTGCCTCAAACAGCTCAGCCTCATAGACGAGCTGATCAAGGGTCAATATCGAAGACTCTGCCGCTGGTGGTAAAGGACTTTTCGACTCAGCATAGGAAAGCGCACCCAGCCCGGACGAACCGAGAGCCAGCAACATCTCAGGAAAGTTTTGCCGGCCACGCGGGAGGTTGTACTTGCGGATCAGGAGCCGCTTACCCCAGTCGTCTGGCAGGCTGTCCAGAAAGGCGCTGAACACGCCAGGATGATCGACAAGGAAGCTGTTTTCTCCGAGAGGAAGAGAGACGGGATCAAGAGAGTACGCGGCGGGATGCCCCAGGTAGTCTTTGGAGTACCTGAACGCTCCTCTGCCCTTGCCGTTGGTGGAGTTGATCTCGCAGACAAACTCTCCGGCTTTTACCTGCTGGCCAGCAAGGCTCACCCATACATCAACAAGGTATGCCATCATGGCCGGTTCCTTGAAGCCCGCTGACGGCTTGGCGCCTGTTGCTGCTTTTCATACTGCTTGAACAGGTCTTCCCGAGGGGAGAGAAGGCTCTGAAGATCATTCTCGCGGCCAAGCACGCGGAGGGCGGCCGTCCAGTGTCCTATGGCAACCGATGAGTCTCCCTTTTCCATCTTGGTAAGTGTTGGCACACTCACTCCGATCCGGGCAGCGAAGATCTTCTGGGATTCATTTTTTTGAAGACGTTCGGCTTTAAGCCTTGCACCAAGAGCGGGAAGTTCATCCACGGCGGCCTCACAATAAAACAAAAGATAGTTTTATTTATACCGGATATTGCTGTGTAACACAAAATATATTTTACTTTGTAATTCAGATGCCGATACAAAAACAGCTCGACGGAGAATGAATCCTCCCATCAGGACTCCACAATTTGACATCCTCCCCGCCCTGAACGACGAGGTTTTACGGTGAATGTTGATAACCCTGTGGTCGCTGTACCACACCAATCAGGGAGCGTGCTTGCCACTAGCTCATGAAACAACTCCTCCGTGTCTGGGTACGACAGCAGTTCTTCCAGTGACTCGGGAGATTCATCTGGAAGATAGGATGCAAGTCTCGACTCGACCAACTTTCCAACCTGACCGGCATCGTGAGCGGCACCTGTGCGATCGGCGACTCGGCGTCCAGGTCGTAAGTGAACACGTACTCACGCCGGTCAGATAGCCCCAGCAGACCCACCTTGCGACTTGCTGCCCACACAGCGAGATCCCCGGTTGTGAAACCGCTGCCAAGATCCCTCAGTTCATCAAGGATATTCTGCCTCCACTGTTGTCGCTTCGTTGTCATCAACTCTCTCCAATCCCCACACGTTTTCTGCCACCCAGTCCGCGAACTTTGCGAACACCTCGGCTTGGTACCCTGTGGCCCGCAACACCATCTGGTCGACAGCACTTCTTGGAACGGCCCGCATCACATCTAGGCCAGTATCCTTCCTAAATGCCTCCAACACATTTTTTTCTTTGAGTGAAGCATACAAACAGGACACAAATGCCCCCATCAGTAGCGGGTCATCGACACCGGCCGGGGTCTTGGTCATACCGGTTACCGGCAACCTTCCATCAATTTGGCTCACAACTCCACCCCCTTCATCGCCTGCCGGCACTCGGCCAAGTACCCTTTCTGGAGTTCGACGTAGTTGGCAAATCCAATCCCCAGGGCAAACGGCGAGTGCGTGGCCACAATTACCTGCAGGTTGTCATATCTGGACGCAGTTTCACCGAGTAACCGCCAGAGTCGGACCTGCATAGGAATACTCAGATAGCTCTCCGGCTCATCCATGATAATGGTTACCGGTCCACCGGTGCCATTGCCCCGGAAATACTCCTTAGCCGCTTCGATTCTATGCTCCCACAGGTCATTTATCCCGCCCTGTAGAGACGAGCTGATCATCCAGCTGTCCGGTACCGGGACATCTCCAACGATCATGCCGAGAGCAGCGTTAATGGCTGCCAGTGATTTCTCACCAGTCGAACCACGAAACATCAGATTATTGAGGCCACGAGTAAGGAAATCGTCATCAAAAGCTGCCCCCTTGGCGGTGAGACCAATGTCGACACGCGGATCAACAAACACCGCTGGTCGCCCGGTGTGCTTAATCTGCCAGGGGAATATGATAGTAGGATTGTCATGGCCCGGGAAAGCTTCATGGCACCAGGCCTCGGTGATGGTTGACTGTCCGCCCTGGACAGCAGCCAATGATAGTCCGCAGGCTTTCAGGATGGTGGACTTGCCAGATCCGTTCGGGCCAATCAGGATGTTGAGACCGGGGGTGAATTTGAAAGTCTTGCCGGCCAGGTTGCGTTGGTCAGCAACGTAGGCCATAGGAGTTTTCCGGCTGCGACTGCGTTGGCAGGCTTTCTCGGTGTAAGTGTAGGCATTCTTGGATTTTGGAAAAGTTATTGAGTGGATCATATTCGTATCCTTAGCGGTTTATACCGCCACTATAGGCCAGGATAATCGATGTTATGACTCTTCCTTATTGTTACCGTCAAGCATCGTCATGGCCATTATCACTGCCTGCACCGGAGTCGCACCATCTATGATGATTTCTTTCTTTTCCCCGGTTTGTAGACCCTCTATCTCTACCTTGATTTTTGACATTCTAGACTCCGATCTCGTCATAGCCAGCCGCTCGGCCCAACCCTTGCGGGTCAGCTAAATTCGTTGTCCTGTAAATTATGGCTCTATCCATTCCAAGTTTTGGGCCTCACAGATTCTAGCAAAAATAAGTTTCTCGTCTTCTCCGCGATCCGCAAGCCACGGGTCGAGTCCACCATATCCGATGCCTCGTGCCGAAATCGTGACTTGCCACGGTCCCCGGTATTTCACCGCGCAGATATCGCGCATGGGCGGCAAATTGTCATCACCGCGAAACCCATAATCAACAAATGCGGCTATTGTGACGCCAGACGAAATAAGCTGAAACAACTTGGAATAATCACGCGACAGTCGGTAACCAGACAACGCGGCGGGGGACACACCGGCTGTTCCACTACCATCATCAAACTTCAAACGCAGCGATGTGGCCACAAACCTGTAGTGCTGTACCATATTGCCTATTGTCGTGTGTTCATCGGTGCCTTCCTGCAAGGTTCTGGCTTGCTCCATGGCGGCATCCCCTTGAGCATCAAGCCAAGCGATCAGATCCTTAACCCTGATCAGCTCACCTTTTACATCTGTCTGCAACTCTTCTCCGTTTTCAGTGGCTACCATGGCGTATCGTTGCATCTAGTTTCCCTCCGGGTACCGCAGGAACCATTCCTTGTGATCCGGCGAAAACAACTGGGCCTCACCGTTGCCGATAGCGAGATAGCCATGAAGCGGGGTAACCTTCGGACGAGGTTTTTGTTTATACAGGTTGAAAATCATTGAGCGGGCCTCCACTCTAATCCAGCCTGTGTTGCCCTCCAGGTCCACCGGGTATCTCGTTCGATCAAGCCATGACGCTCCAGCACGGTCATCGTGTCCACGTTGCAGACACGCTTGCCGTTGATGTGGACTGCACCACCGTATGGCTGTTGCGCCGACCAACGCCGAGACATAAGCTGCATTACCCGTATTTGCGCTGCAGTCAGCTTTGGGAGTTTGTGGGCAATCTTTGCCTCGCCTTCTGGATTCATCAATTCGCCCCACTTTCTCCGGCATTTGTTTATCCACTGTTCGAAGAGTTTAAAGTGCCCATTGGGGCACTCGTATTCCCATCCGGACCTCGATCTCTTTTTCACCGGAACGGCACCACACACGCGGCACAAGTGTTGGTACTTACTGTCTTCTGCAAAGCCATTGGCTGTGTTCATATTGTCGCCTCCATTGATCTCCTCCCCGCCCAGAGAGCGAGGCTTGCCGCTCGGGAGGATGTCAAACCGTGGCTAGTGTGCAGTCTACGAGATACGCCAGAGCCTGCTCTGGGTCATGGACTTGGTCTTTACGCATGGGTCCTCCTATTGAAACCGGATATTGTTACGTTCAGCAATATCGTTGAGTGACGGGGCAAAATCAACCAAAACACCGGTTGGACCACGCAACACCCATCTCCCATTCATGGGGTTTCCGTTTGGGGTCAGACTGTCCTGTTCTCGTTGCAGGAGAAGACCGGTGAAGGTTTCGTACCGATTTGCAGCTGTCCTAACCATAAATACCGAGATAGGCCAGCCTTCAGGCAGAATCACGCCTGCTGGTAGATGCCTAGACATATTATTCATTGCCGACCATCCTCTTGAACTCTTCTTCAGTTAGTAATGCCACACCGAGCTTGTTTGCCTTGTCCAGCTTGCTCCCTGCTGCTTCGCCTGCCACCAGATAAGTTAGTTTTTGGGATACGCTACTGGCGATGGTGCCGCTGTTGTCGGTCACCAGCTTCTCAGCCTGCTTGCGAGGCATCGACAGCGTTCCCGTGAAGAGAAATGATTTACCTTCGAGCTTTCCGCCGGTTGGCTTTTCTTCCTCTGCCGGTTCGATATACCTGGGATCGGCGCAAATGCGGCCTACCATCTCCAGGTTGGTGTCCCAGGAGGGAGCAGCCTTCGTGATGTTGTACGAGGTGAAGCCTTCCGGCAGACAGAAACCTTCACAGGTTTCGTCGTTGGCCACGGCCCGGACAGCACAGGTTGCCTCCCAACGGGAACCATAGAAGTCGATCAGTTTGCCGATCATCTTCCGGCCAAAGCCGTCGAATAGCATGGCGGCGAACAGCCGATCAGCAGGGGCGTTGAAAACCTTCTTGAGAATTTCGTCGTACAGACTGGTCTGGCTCTTGTACTTCGTGTCCGGCTGCCACGACAGCAGATCGTCCATTGACCGGATGCCGAGGTTTTCAAGGGTGGTGGCCTTGGCCCCTTCTATGTCCAACTTCGACAGGAAGGACTCGACAGTCTTCACACCGGCAGCTCCGCAGTCCTCGTTGTCACAGCACAGATCAACGCCGATCATATCGAGGCTAGTTCCACAGGAAGGGCATTTGCCCAAGAACACTACCGGGGCGGTCTGATAGACCTCCACGATCTTCGGGATGATCTCGCCGGACTTGATGATGCCGACGCTGGCCCCCTCTCCTACTCCGTTGTCAAGCAGCCAACGAGCATTGTTGCCGGTAACCCTGCTGACGGTTGTACCGTCGATTTCGGTCGGATCTACCAGGACAACAGGTTTCACCAAGCCATTCTTAGACACGTTCCACTCAATGCCGGTGACTTTGGTCTGAACCGCGTCCTGATTCACCTTAAATGCCACCATCCCTTCAGGAAGAAACTCATCTTCCAGGGTGTAATTGACGCCACAGATCACTAGGCCGTCGATACTGTAAGGAGTGTTTTCCTTCCAGTTGGTCAGCAGGCCCGCAAGAGTTTCTTCGACCTGGCTCATATTCTCGATGTCGAGTGTGTTAATCGAAGTAAACTCAGGGATCAAGAAACCAAGGCTTTTCAGTTCAACCAACTGTTCGCAGATAGTAGCATCGGTCATGTGGCCGGACTTGATCTGGCAGGCGTAGGCTTTGATGGCTTGCAGATCTTCAATACGGGCATCGTCTCGGTTAATGATTCCAACCGAGCCGTTACGACGGTTCTTGAAGCCAAGATCCTTATGGTCATTGCCGGTAAGCGAAAGTTCTCCCCGAACATCCAGAGTCACCGGCTTTGTCAGCTTGGCAGGAAGAATCCAAGTCAGCTTGTTGCTGATGTCCTTGCCAAAATAGCCATCCCCACGGGTGGCTCCGGTGGACAGAACGCCGTTGATGTAGCGGGCAACGAAGGAGAGTCCGTCAATCTTGGACATACACAGCAGAACATAGCCGGTCAAGGCAGTGGAGCCAGCCTGTTTCGTTAACCAGGCTTCGAGTTGGCCTTCTCCGAACTTCACCTTCTTAAGGGAACCAACGACGTAAGGATGTTTTACGTCTCCACCCGGTTCGGTGAGCTGGCGCAGGAAGAAGGCATATTCGTCAACAGGCATCATACCTTGTAATTGCTCGAGCAGAGAATCGTACTGTTCGTCGCTTACTTCCGGCTTACCCGCACGGTAAGAATCGTTCAGGCGACAGATCTGAAGCATGAGTGGGGTGTGGTCTGTGGTTATGAAGTCGAGCGCCTGTTGCATTTATATCGTCTCCTGTTTGTCAAAACTTCGAGGGGTTGTGCCTGGGAGGGCAACGCTACTTAGGCTTACCACAACAGGGTGTTGCCGCTTCCATTTTTCGCTTCAATTGCTGCCCATCTGCTGTTTCGTAGCCATACCCTCAACGTCACCCTTACCCGGACTGCCCAAGGTCTACCATCACTCCCGGCGTTGCCACCTGTGGTGAGTTTTGGAGCTTTACTCTTGACCTCTTCTGTTTTCCGCTGGAGTTTTTACACCGCTAGGAACCAGCTACCGTCAGGTTCGTCTCATATACTCTTTGGCATCAGCTAATGCCAACAGCAATCGTTCAGCCCTCCCACATATTTGATATTTATTTTATATCAAATTATTCCGAGTTTGTCCAGTAATATTTCAGACAAAACAAAGCCAGCACTGCGTTTGTGGCAATGCTGGTCAGTGTTGTGGTGCGACTTACTGTGTAGGATTGGACTACGGCATTATGTTGTGCCGCAACATGGCATACCGGTGTTGGGTATCACTCTGACACAACGGTCATCCCATATTTCCTTGCAGGCCATGTCCTTGATATTGGTTATTTCCAAATGTCCTAAGCCATGTTTTTCTAACCATGCGCGTACTGGTGGTATCTGCGATGCTGTTGCAGCACGGGCGGTGAATATTTTAACCTTTTGACCTGCCGCCAGCCACATTTTCACCCGATCCATCATTAATGGAATTGGTTCTCCGATGTGATCTGGGCCTTTCCAGCCTGTGTAGTGAGCCAGCGTGCCATCAAGGTCTACGCCTATCCATTGTTTTATCAAAGCCATTGACTCTTCTCCTTCAAATGTGTAAACAGATGCCTATCATCCCTTCCGGTACATCCGGTTGGAGCCTGTTTGCCAGCGCAGCAGGCTTTTTTATTGCCCGGATTTCTTTCTTTTCCTGACCTTCTTCGGCACAAACCGTTTCCACGCCTCCGAGTCTACCGGCAACGGCGTTACCCTTCCTGCTTTGAGGTTGACGAAATAACCGTGGTGATCCACCCCGCCGTTCCTGAATAGCGACCAGAGCAGTTGCAGACCAAAAGTGGCTATAGTCTGTCCTATGAAGAGGTCTTGGCGTTCAAGGGCTTCCGCCAGAGAACAAGACGGGCCATCATCATCTTCCGGCAGACTGGCATCCATGATAGATGGATACAGATCGGTTACGGTAGGCAGAAGCTGTTGTTCGCCTTTTTTTAGTCTTCTTCCAAAACCGGGCTGGCCCATAATGACTTGTCCATCCACCAGATTGTTCCCCATGTCGAGCCAGTAGCAGACTGAATTGTAATAACCGTTGGGCCTTTTGCAGTAGTCAGCAATTCCCCGCCGTGCAGCTTTTGTGTCCACACAGGAAATGATAATGTCTGGAGAATCAGATCGACTTGGGGTAGGGAAGCGGGACGGAATGGCCTTCCAGTTCAGGCCGAAAAAGGCATTAAGCCGGTGAACCAGCAGGACGGCCTTGTTAATTCCCACATCTGCGGGAGAAAACAGTTGGCGGCCCACGTTCGACTCGGACACGGTATCGGGGTCATAGGCGATTACTTCCAGACCACCGGGATGCCCAAGGGCAAGCATGGCGGTATGCAGACGTGCAAGGCCGGTCAACACCTGGGAGCCGACTCCGCCGCAACCAACAAGAGCGACCTTTACCTTGCCTGTGAGCAGTCTGTTTGCGATTATGTGGTTCACGATTCCCTCCCGTTCAGTACCATTGCGATGAAATTGTCCAGCGTGTTGCCGCTGTCCACCAGCACCTTCATGGGGAACTTCTTGTATTTCCCGTCGAGCATGTCCCGCCAGAAGCGGTACGGCCCACCTTTGTACTTCACCAGCTTTCCTGTCTGGTGGACGTTGGGATGGGAGAAGTTTGAGGCGAAAAAGGCATTGCTCCAGCCCTCGATCTGCTCGGTGGTGGCACCCTTGGGAACCTGGGTGGAACCTTGGCAGATGGCCCCGGAAGACCAGACGTTGAAGTAGGGGGCTTGCCACAGATTCGTATCCGGCTTTGGACGGACGTTCTCTTTCAGGGCAAACACATACCATCCACGGCCATTGACACCGAACACCAGGGCCGGGTGCGGGGTTTTGCCGCTGGCTGATTTGCCGATCAATTCATCGTTGCAGGAGAAAGAGACAGTCCGGTCGGCGGCGGGGAGCCACCAGACGATTGAGCCGATGCCGGTGGCAAGGACGTTTTCCGGTAAGTAACCGTTAAAACTGCGCTGGGTTTCCGCGCCTTTGGCCACGGATGCCACAAGAGAGTTCAGTATCTCCATCGTCAAAGGGTGTCCCTCGCGCAAAACGGGTACACCGTCAGCCTCGAACGAAACGTCATGGGCGGTAGCAAATCCAGCACCTTGATCGCTGCCGTACAGCATGATTGCTGACTGCAACTTCATGGTAATATCACCCTCAAAAACGGTATGAGCAGTTCCTGGCATTGTTGCCTCACTATCTTTATTTGATATTTATTTTATATCAAATAAATCACCCCACAACAAGGATTATTTTAAGTTATCTACACGCGATTACCTGCTTTATTGGCGCAACATTACTGTTGCGGCAGGACTTTGGAGGGAGGGGTTTCAGGCATAGACCACATACCGGAGGGCACTTCCATTGTCATATTTTCTTCGTTGACCTTTATCCTGAGAGATAGCGACCCGTCTGGGAGGAGTATTGCTGTTTCATTGCTAAAAACAATAGGTTTCAAGCTGTTTTGTTTCATTCTTTCGACTCGCGCTACGTCGGCCATTGCCGACATCCAAACTTCTGCCGCTTCCAGTCCGAGTACGACATGGTTAATGATGTTGTTCTGGTTGGGCTGCATTTGAGACATACTTCTGTTTTGAGCCAATTAGATTCCTTTCAAAACCATCCGTTTGGTGGCAGTTTTTCTTCTATGCGCTCCGTTTTGAATCCTTCCTGTGGGGGCAATAGGCCATACTTGGTTCCGACCTCTGCAGAAAGGGATTCTAAAAGCCGTCGCTCCTGATCGTTAAGAGGATGGTGCCTTTTGATCATTTCCATGAAGTCTCTGGCAACTCCCTGCTCGATAGCGCGGATATTTTCTGGAGTGCATTGTTCTGTAGAAGCGAGGTTGCTTGGCATTGTTGATCCTAGGGCTGAGTTCACTGCAACAAGGTTTGCACAAACATAAACATTGCTTCTCTGTTCTCTCCCGACAGAGACTCCCTGCCGTGTTTGTCCAGCACTTTGAGCTGACTGAGATCAAATAGCATCTGTTCAGCTTCCGGGAACTGCAAATGTTGGGATCTTGACGCATACGCTTCCGCAAAGGCTTTGTGGTCCTTTAAAAATTCTCGAAGGTTGGTGAACATATCCGTGCCTGGCTCACCTGCAGCAGCAGCTTTTTGCGCCGCGACCTTGCAGCGTTCCAGGGAACGGAGGAGTTGCCGGCTGCGTTTTGAGAAAACCGGATCGATTCGCTTGTAAGCACCGGAAAATGTTTGGAGGGCATGTGGCATCAATTTTGTTCCTTAAACGGATTATCCGCAGGCGCTGCCTGATCGGCTTTTTTGGGCGCAGGCCTTGCACGTATAGTACTCACCGAACCGTGCAGTTTCGCTGCAGGAACCGCTAATAATTTCATGTTTCGTCATTTTATACTTCATCGCAAATGTGTGGCACAACTCGCATTTCGCAAAAGGCCAAAACGAAAAGCCGAGAATGAGTTTGTACCAACAATAGCTGGCGACAGTAATCAATGCGATGGCAGCGATTTGAAATTTCATTTTTGGCTCCTTGCGGTAATTTCCTGGGTTTATCAACTATCCTCAAATGGATTATCCATCGGCACCGGTTTCTCGATCTGGACAGCATCCGGCAATGTCCCTTTTTTACTGTCGCATTCCAGTTGCACCACAACAGCGTCAATTATTTGCTTTACCTGCAGGGCCTTATCAAGGCCGGTCTTGTCATTGGTGAAGTCAATAGAACCAAACAGAGAAACACGGTCAATCCGGTTTTCGATAGTGAGTCCATTGATTTGAATAACGTGTGATTCATTCGCAAAAGGTTCTATTTTTGGCATGTATATCTTTCCGTGTTGTTTAGGGGTATTTGGGCGAACTGGGATAAGGTCAAAAGCTGCTATCTGACCCTCCGCCGCCGCTGTCACCCCCTCCACCGGAACAACAGTCCGAGGAAGAACTCGAAGAGGATGATGAATCATATGATGGAGACCAACTGCTTTCCTGACGAGTTTCATCCGAGCGACGTTTGCTTAAAACAGTGGTCGCTGCAGATGTAGCTGCCGCCGCAGTTATGCCCATTGCTATTCTGTCACTTTTGCTCAAAACGGCTTTGGGGCGTGAATATCTGTTTGAATCCGTATTTTTAAATTCATCAGGTCCCCACGTTTTTACCACGCGAGTTGTGCCAGATGAAGGGGAAGATTGGTTTTCGTCAACTTTCTGTTTGTTCCTTTTGGGCTCGCGGTTGAGAGCCCAAAACACCCATAGTATGCCAAGACCTAGAACGCTAAAAAAAGTTGTATTGACTACCGCAGCCGTCTTTTCAACCCATGGGGCTGATTTGTGGGGTTGGGTCTGTTGCGGTGAGACTGCAGGGGATGGCACAAACTTCCCGGATACAGCATTTTGGACTTGCTGGCTGATCTGCAGCAGACCACTGTTGAAGTCTCCTTTTGACAGGGGAGCCCTTGCCGATCGGATAATCTGAGCCGACCCAGCATCGGTGAGATATTCTTCCAGCCCCTTGCCGACCTCAATCCTGACCATACGCTCCTTGAGAGCCAGAACAATTAGCACCCCGTTGTCCACGTCTTTCTGTCCAAGTCCCCATGACACAAAGACCTTGTTGGCGTATTCCTTAATGTCGGCAGCGTCACCCATATCCTTGACGGTAAGCACAACTACCTGTGTACCCTCTTTCTTTTCCAGTGCTGCCGAGGACTGCTCAATAGACGAGACGTTTTGCTCACTGAGAATACCAGCGTAGTCATTGACGTGTGTTTTGAGCGCCGGGATTTCAAAGGACCATGCGATGGATGAAACTATCAACAATAAAAGACTTAGAACGGCATACTGTAGCAAACGCATGGACTACCTCCTTGCCTTTGGTACCGGCAATTTAATCAACTGCATCTTCACCTGGAGAGGCATCGCAGGGAACAGGTTTATTCCTGCAGCCAGTTCAACTTCAGCCACACTGGCCACAGCATACTGATCACCAGACGTATTTGCAGTGGTATAGCAGCCAGCTTGTTGCTTGGACACATCATAGATGCACTTGTACAGGCTTGTCGGAATAATTACCCTGCCCTTCAATGACTGCAGGGGCTGGCCTTGGAAAAGAGCACCGGTTATGACATAAATCTGCCCTCGTCGTTTTGCCTCATACCTGGTTGCTGATTCGATGGCTGACCAGATCCCACGATTGTTCTCCGGAACCTGGGGTACAATGTTAGACAACAGGAAAGATTCATCCCTGTTCTCTGGCGTAAGATCCCTGTTGTTGACGATATGGCCACGGTCATACCCTGAGCGGGAGTAGTCTTTTAATTCTGATCGTTCACTTACGGGCAACCTGGTGTCGGGTCGGAAGTTATCATGTCGTGCGGCTCCCCTCCCCTCGTCAATATCCTGCTTAGTGAGTAGTTCTGCGCCCCACAAAGGCCCTCGGGTCAGACCGCTGTGACCGTTGGCGAAGCCACTGTTACAAAACAGTCGGTACTTGTTGGACAACTTGGCGTTGACCAGCACCGGAGGTTGCCCGCCTGCAAAGAATTCAGGGCAGCTTGGCTGTCCGAAGGCGATCTGAGAAGCAATCAGTGAAATTAACAGCGAAACGACAATTATTGTTTTGGGCATAGTGCTTTCCTTATACTGTCTGCCGAGCTAGAGCGAATATACGTTCCAGAGGCATTTTAGTTTCATACAATGAGGCATTCGGCGTGTTGTCCTGCAACTCGTACTTGGCCCGGGTGACCGCTACATAGTACAGGTTGGCCTCTTCCCGTGCTGACACCAATTCCTGTTTTTGGCCTTTGAGAAAGTCCTCCGGTTTGGCGATGATGTTTTTCTGGATGAGTTTGGCCATGACCTGCACCATATCCGGAAAGTCTTCACCAAGGACGACTTTATCGAACTCAAGCCCTTTTGCGCTGTGGGCCGTTGTCAGGGTGGTTAACGACTGCCCATTTCGCAAATGGTTGTCACATGCTTTCTGATACAATTGGCGGATCTTGTCCCCATTCCTGAAGCCTGAATCAGCCCACGTTTCGTTATCATACTTCTCTAACAGTTTCAGGCCTTGCTTTAACTCTTGATCATCGGTCAACTCAACATATTCGTTAATGGCGCCCATGCTGTTAAACATGGTCAGGAACTTGAATGGCTTTGAGATGTTGCTGACCAGACCATACTTCCAGTTCAACAGAGACATCAGGCAGTCGAAGATCAGGTCGGGAGACCTGGTCAGGTTGAAGTTGTCCAGATCGTCAATAAACTCAATCATTGCGGAGTTGGTTCTGGTTATACAGGCCTGCGTTGTGATGTTGGCTTGTGTCTTGTTGCCACTGACAATTTTAGCCTGTTCCCCCTTGAGCGTTTCAAGTATCCAGTTGGCGTGATCAACAATGTGCGGCTTACAGCGGAAAGTGGTTGTCAGATTCATTCTGATTGTCCCAGGCACCGCTTTGGGATTGTTGCCTCCCATGGCGTTGATTGCCCCGCGAAAGCCGTAGATAGCTTGGTGCCGGTCTCCAACTTTGATCTTTTTACCGCTCAGATGATTGAATATAGAGAGTGTGACTGGGTTTGTGTCCTGGGCCTCATCCAACAGGCAATAATCGAAATTCTGGCGAACTTTTAAACCTGATACCAACTTGAGTTGAAATTCCTTTAAGTAGTATGAATGAGTGATCTCGTGCCGACCTTCTCGCATGCCAGTGTATAAACTTTCAGCCAGATCGGTGATACTCGTGTCGACGGCAATCTGGCCAAAGCTTTCGACCGCGCTGTTGCAGAAGAAATCAAAAACGGACAATACATGTTCCGCAACCTTGTATTCGATATGGAACATTTCAGCTATTTCAGCAGCCCTGTAGTTGCTATGACGAAGTTTCTTATCAACTGCGGTGTATTGGTATGCCAAAGAATGCGTGGTTTTGATGGTAACGTTCTTAGGGAATCGTTTTTTTGCTTCTTCAACAATAGCCTTATTGAAAGCCAGGTACAAAAACCGGCGTTGAGGAAGAGACTGGGCAATCAGCTCAAGAGTAGTGGTTTTAGCAGCACCAGCGAAAGCAGTGATCAGCAGGGTTTCATCAGCTGACATGTTTGATGCTTTGTGCACTGCCACTGCTTGTTCTGTTGTTGGTTGGAATGATCCCACACAGCCTCCACTTAGATTTGATTTGCCGGAGCAGATTTTAACCCACTCCGGCGCATGTTGGAATCTTGAATACTCGTATGGTACAGATTCCTGCCCTTTTCTTTTCCCCTCTGGTCATGGACACCTTGGGCGACTGCCAACCAGAGGGTACTTCGATATAGCATTGGAGAGGAGTATGCCGGCAGTCGCCAACCGAAGATTTTACGGTTACCCGGCCCTCCCTACCGGGTTTCGCTGGAATTCCACCAGCTCATCAGACCGCTTTGTTATGCCGATGGGGTCCAGTACCACTGCTTTACGTCTGGATTCCATCTAAAGCCAAGACCTTTAACAAATTCCTTGTTTGCGCCGTCGTTGTAGCTGATTTTTACCCAGACAGTGCCATTAGATTCGTCAGACTGGCACATGATGTTTTTAGCTGCCAGTGCGGCCATTATTGCGCTGTTGGTGTAAGAGGCCGAACCTGATGTCCCGTTAAGCAGATCTTGCTGTTGTGCCCCGCCATCCTTTTTGGATGCTCCAACCTCAGCCTGCCGCTTTTTGTTTTCCAGGGCAGCAATGGCCGTACCGTAGTTCGACTGGGTAACATCAGCCAAATGCTTTACTCCGAGGAAATTCATGAACTGCTCATAGTTGGCGCCAACTTCAGTTATCAGCCTGTTAATTTCTTCGCATTGAGAAGGAGTCAATACAGGATCGATCGTTGTTTCTTTCGTCGCCCCTGTCTGTTGTTGTTGGGTTGCCGCGGCACCTTGTGCACCTGGTTTAATCTCTGTATATGTGGCATCTTCAGGTGCTCCTGCAGAGAAAGCATTTTCAGCATTGGACATTACTTGAGACCGGCGATCCGCATCAGTTTCGATACCTTCATGCTCATTGAGAACTTTTACGGCGGTACTCATCCGCTGGGATTGAGGCAACAGTTTATACGCATGCTTAACCAGCGTTTTGAGACATTGTTCGTCTGGATGCGTACTCCACGGAGTAGTGGCGCTGGATGTTTTACTGGTGTCCATAGCTTTCTTCAACTTCCATTTTGGAAGTGGCTCGGTTACGATCTTTGAACCGTCAGCAAGGGTTGCCACAACGTAGCCGCAAACCAGGTAGTCCCAGAATTTTGCGGGGCCTGCAGTAAAATCCTCCGGGGGCAGCATGTTCTTCTTGAAAGTAACATGCTGTTCTCCATCTTCTTCCCTGTAATCAAACTCATCGAACTTATAAACTACCCGGGGGCCGATGTGCTTTACAGCACCGCTGGCCATGGCAATGCCAGCAAGTCCGCGGTAAGAAAAGTCCAGACAGCACATCATAATACCCTTGATTGAGCGTGGTACCAGATAGGCCATTTGCATCACAGGGTTTAGGGTGGTGCCGGTCATGGCAACATTGATAATGGAGTTTTTGATGCTTTGCGCACCTGCAGGAGTTTTGCAGACATCCTGAAGCAGCTTATTGCCGCCAATGATTTGCATTGCAAACGCCATCTCCCGCAACCAGGTGCTTTCGTCACAGACCTGCAGGAATGCGTCTCTGGCAGCCAGTGCCATTTTTTCGTACAGCGGTATTTCTTCAGCCAGTTGTTTGGCTGGTGGCGAAGTAATAGTTGGAAGCGTTCTGCCGCTGGGTGCTGCTGCTGCTGTCTGTGCCATGGTGTGTCTCCTCTATGGTTGGTGAAAGATGAATTCGTTCGTGATCGTGATTTCATCATGACACAAATCAACCTTGCAGTCAATAATTAGCAGACTCGAAAAGCATTTTATTGTGTTGTCCCCTAAGTTTCTTCACTGTTGCGTCGTAACATGAAAAAGTTATGTCAGGGTGCAACTGGCTTGAGACAAAAGCACGCCGATGTGTTATGGTATGCCGACTACACAATCTCGGAGCCACCACCTTGCCCTCTCACGACTCCCGATATCAAGCTGTTGAGCGTTTTGTTGCCCGGCTTTGGCAACACGTACGCTTACGCGCGATGAAAGCAGATGACGATTCACTTATTACCGGTGCCAGACAGTTAAGAACGCTTTATGATAAATTGACCATCCAGGAGCAGGAAGAAGCAGGTGAAGCTCTTGCTGCTCATATACTGAATTTTGCAGTCAACCAATATTCCAGAAAAAACTGTATCATTTGTTCAAAGTTCATAGGTTGCAAAGAGGCTGAGAACGGCCCTTGTGACAATTTTGAACAAGATAAGGCCGCATACCATTCAGGGAGGGCTTTACTTGCTGAGGCTGTTTACCTCCTTGATGGTGCTTACGGCATTGATGCGCAAGAGATGCTTTCTATCATTTGTCGGTTTCTGGACGAAATGGCAGGAGATACAAAACAAGATGGCATTACCTAGTTGTTCGCTGCAGTTCTCGACGCATATACATTGCCGCCAGGTCGTTGAACTCCGGAGTGCCAGGAACATAGATTTTCGTTTCTAACTTTTGGCTGTGGCGCTTGTCCACCGCCTCGTTCAGCGCCCTTTGTTGGTCTTTGAGAGCCTGCTGGTCAGGGGTGAGTGTGTAATTGGTTAACCTTTCCCGTCTATTTTCTTTCTTTTTCCGGTCTTCAGTTTTTTGCCCCACCTTTTTTGCCCCTTTATATATTTCGGACTCTTTTGCCGCTTTAGCCGCAGCATAAGCAGGTTTGCGACAAGCGGGGTGGTATTTACCCAATCCTGGATATGGCTTCTGGCAGAAACGGCACAATTTACCTTGAGTTGCAGACATATTTGTATATCTCCTTCAGCCAGCCACCGCACCTTCCCATAGTTGAAACTATGGGTGATCCGGCAGATTTAGTGGTGTTTATGCTGCCAACAGCTCTAACTGCTGCCAGCCTGAGACTGCACGACGACGGGTATTAATAGATGCACGAACCGGTGCTAGTGTCGAGACGGCTCCGAAATCAAGCAATAACTGACCTTTTTTGCGCGGGTCTCCGCTCAGGAGCATGCCCTCGGCGATCAGATCCTTTATCTCCTGGGTCCGCTTTGACTCGGGGATACGGTCATACATATCCAGCAGCCGTACCCACTCTCTGTCTTGATCGGACATAACCTGCTGCTGGGCATTCCGCAGGCTATCCAGCACGATCTGCAGGTCAAGCTTCGGCAAAGACTTGGGCGGCTCGTTACCACCGGCGAGAATCCTGTCCAACTCTTCCCGGGCCGATTGCTCAGATCGCCAGTCTGTTTTACCCAGGGCGGCGACCAACTCCTTGGCCCGCTCAATGTGGTCATCGCACCAGGCTCCGCGAGCTTGCTTGAACCTGATGTTATTCAGAGCCTCGTTCAGGGCATGGCTGGTACGAAGAATTCTTTCAGCGTCGATGTCCGGGGCAACGTCAGCCAACATCTTCCAACTGCCGGGAATTTTCATCTTCTGCTGGAACGAGAACCAACGGTGAACTCCGTTCTCAATCTCCCACTCGGTACCGCAATCCCAGAAAGAACCGTAAATGCGATGGTAGATCACCGGCAAGGAATCCTCAACTTCACCATGACGTTCGATCCAGATCTGGCGGATTGCATCCAGCTCCTGACGGCTGATCCACTCGAAATCCGGTACCCGGCGCTGGGTCATCATCTGGGCATGCAGCACCACCTTCAGGAAATGCTCGCGAATACGCTGTGGGTAGTAGCCCCGCTGAAATTCCCAGCTGTCCTGCTCTGATTTCTTGCGGGCCTTTCTCGCGTAAAACGCCACGTCCCCGCGTTGCCGGCGGAAGTGCCGCAGCTTTGTCTTGTGCTTCGGATCAGCAAGCTTGGCCAAATAGTTACGCCAGCGCAACAGCCACCGCAGACCATCATCGCGGGAGGACTCCGCCTCCAGGTTCTTGTCACGGCAGACAACCGGGCAGAAAGAGCAGCCGGAGCGCAGGGAGCCGCCACAGGAGTCCGTAACATTATAGACCGCCCGGATTGCGTCCGCGTCGGTATAGACCAGACCACCATCGATGTAGGCCCATACGTCGGCATCGGACCACAGACGAATCGGGGCGTACAACGTCTCATTCTTGTTCTTCCGAGAAGCCATCAGATGATTGTCGGCATCAAGCAGGCTGCTGTCGATGGAGACCTTACGGGTGCCGCTCTCTTGCTCACGGACACCAACCAGAGCGAGAACTTTCTTGGTGTTGCAGTCGGACACCAGAACCTGCATCTTCTTCCGCATCGGAATCAGCTTGAGGTAATCCGTACACCAGTGGGCGACCTTGGCCAGCGGCATCATGTAACCATGACCGATAACCCTACCCCACATTGAATATTCCGGTACCGGGCGGACCTCATGAAATTGGATGGGTAGATTGTGCTGTAGGATGAAATTGCGGATACGACGGATCTGGATGGTCATGTAGCGGGCCATCGTAGGAGCCTCAAGACCAGTGTTCGCATAGAGGATATTGAGTTTGGGTAGGTCGGATTCCTGCAGGTATGCCCGCAACACCAGATTGAGCAGCACTGATGAATCTTTGCCTCCTGAAAATCCCAGGGTGATCATATGGCCCTGATAGGATTGCAGGATGTTGGTGATATGTTGGAGCGCTTGATTGACCATGTTTAGATGCTGCCACAGATTGCGCCTTTGTGTCAATAAATAGCAGACACAAAACAAAAAAGAAAAGGCGGCACAAGGCCGCCTCTATCCGGGGGGATGCGGGCGCATCCACCCCGGAGGTTTTAGAGGTAGACTCATACAGTCAGTCCTCTATGTTTTGCGGTCGGGTCCAAAAGATCGCGAACTGCTTGCTCAGCCTCACACCAACTGCGAGCAACGCCAAAGCGTTTGCCTGTAGTCGATGCAGGGGCGTCAAGGAGATACCAGTGAATTTTGTCTGCAACAGCAGTAAATAGTGCTCTGAACGGCTTGGCCGCCATTGCTCTTTCCATTGCAGCTGCTTCTTCACGGGACAGTTCGGGCTTCACTCTCTCACGATAGACCTTCTGTAGGTCAACACGATTATGCCGCAACATAAGCACCTCCTTCCCGGATGTCCAGGATGTTGATGCAGGTGTGTGCACTAAGGCGGGCAAAAGCTTTCTCGAACTCCGACCAGGACAGGGTGAACTCGCGACCATTGATACGAACTTTAACTGACATAACTTCCTCCTTTGGGTTTTTGTCCTGACAAGCAGGGCAAAACCTCCGTTTCTCTGTTGCTGCGAAACAGGGGCTTTGTCCTGCCTGCCAAGACATCCGCAGGAAGGAAGAAAAAGACGGGGCTGGATTAAGAGTCCGATGCTACCCCGTCTACTATATTGTCAACTAAGCCTGCAGCACCTCCTGGATCTGAACGAGGGCATCCTGGCTAAACAGCTCTTCCAGGTTGCCACGCTTCTTCAGGATCGCTGCAACAGCGGGAGACTGAGCGAAGTACAGCATCGCTTTTTCCAGCCGCTCAAGGCGACGGAGTTCCCGCATCGTACCATCCAGTTCGATCCCAGATTGCTCCAGGTATTCAAAGCCGGATATGGACGTTAAGTCCTCCAGCTTGCCGCTCTTAAAGAAATCATCGGGATCCTTGCCTTCAGGGAGGCTGTACACCATGGCTTTCATCTCTTCTGTGTAAGCAAGAGTGATTGCCTTCTGGGTAGCCTTGATCCCGGCCTTGTCGCCATCGAACATGAGGTTCAGGCGGCGGACACCATATTTCTTCAAGACAGCAATATGCTCTGCCGTGAACGCTGTGCTGCATGCAGCAACAACGTTGCGGATACCAGCGGCCCACATTTGCATGAGGTCGAGATACCCTTCCACGACAAAGACTTCGCCAGAGGAAAAATCACATTTATCGAGGCCGTACAACACGGAATACTTTTTATACACCGGTGTTTCGGCCGAATTAATATACTTGAACTCAGATTCGCCGTCGATACGACGACCGGCAAATCCGATGGTATACCCGTTCTTGTTTTTGATCGGGAACATCACGCGACCTTTCCGGAAAACATCGTAGAAAGTGCCGTTTTCCTCGTTCTGACGGATGAGACCGGCCTTCATTGCGAGTTCTTCGGAAATGCCCAGTTTTTCTAAATTGTTGTAGAAGTGCTTGCCGCTGTTAGCTGGAGCCCAGCCGATCCCAAACTCAGAAACCATCTCTGAAGTCATACGTGATTCGACGTAAGCTTTGCCGTCAGAATTATCTGCGGCCAGCGCCTCTTTAAAGAATTTTTCGGCTTTGGCGAGAGCGGAGAAAATTGCTTTTCTCTCTTTTTCTTCTGCTGTTTCGCCTGCGCCCGGGATGGCAATGCCAGCACGGTTTGCAAGTTTCTGTAAGGCTTTGTGGAAGCTTATTCCTTCCAACTTCATCATAAAGCTGACAACATCACCGCCTTCGCCGCAGGAGCCAAAACAACGCCAAGTGCCACGTTCCGGTGTGACATGGAAAGAAGCAGTCTTCTCGCCGTGGAATGGGCAGCAGCCTGAGAACGTTTTGCCTGTTTTTTTCAGTGGAAGGTATTCCCCGATTATGGTGTCAATATTGCGTGCCCCATATTCAAGAATTTCCCTTTTAATTTCGTCTGGGATCCTCATTGGGAATCCTCCTTTCTAGTCTTTTGGAGCCGTTAATACGGCATGGGTCGGGACATACTTGATAGACTTATAAAACTCACGCTCCTGGCGGCGGAGCTGGCAAGCAATTGAGTTTGCCCTCTCGATCGCCCGATCTTCCTTTTCGTCAGTGATGCTGAAAGGGAAATTTGTGTGTTCTGCAAAGTGTACCTTGTAGCCGTCATCAGTTTTTTCTAAACGATAGGGATGTGACATGACTGTTTCTCCTGTGTACGCAGGGGCAGACACGCCACTCCCCCGAAGGAGCGTGAATGTCGCCCCTGTCGGGTAGGTATCGTTTTTGTTGGTTAGATAATACAGAACCACTCATTTGTTGCCGGCATAGTTGCAAACGCTTGGCGTACTTTCTCGCTCAGCGGGTATTGCTCGGCTATTGACGAATGCTGTTGCACTCGGACTACTGGTTTGAGTGGTTCTGGATCAGGCGGTTGAACTGACTTTGGTTGTGCGATCGGAATGTGTTGAACATCCTTGTAGACGGCCCTGATTGGTGACCACCACACGCCTTTGTCATATTCACCTACTACCTGATATCCTTTGTTTGTTTTTTCATTCACCATTTCTTGCCAGGATTTCTTTGGGTGTTGGATGGCTCCCCCGCCATTTCTGACGTTATTGGAAGGTCCGTTGATAGCCCAAAGTTCTCCGTTCGCCATTTTGATCAGGACGTAATCCTTGCCGCCAGGTGATTGGCTGGATTTGTTCAAGTGCAACACTCGAATAGCTGTAAATGGTGGGTTTTTAAATTCGATCATGGGATACCTCTTCCTCAATCAACCAAGCGCCGTTACCCCCAATGAGAGAGTCAAGGGACATTGGCTTGTCGGTCATGAAATTGGCCATGAAGTAATCAACCTCTGACATGCCGGAGGCTTTCAGGGTTTCTTCAAGTCTGGCGGCAGCAGGAGCGAACTCCTGATTGCCAGCTGCCAGCTCTTCGCGACATTTCCGCAGGGCTGCAAGTCGATCAGCGGCCTTGATGTACGGCTTGTACTCTGCCTTAATATCAAGTGCGTCACGGTATGCGGGCTGCATTTTGTCGGGAAGTGAACTGACCAGCTTGTCAACAGCAAGCCCTTCGATCTTATCCAGGATGCCTTTCATTGCACCGCCACCGAAATACTTGATGGGGGTCGGGACATCGCCGGTGAAGATCTCGCTGGCGTCATGGTACATGGCCAGCAGGGCGGCTTTTGCTGCGTCAAGCTTCCGAGGGAGTTCGAGCACGTCGTTGTGGATCACAATCAAAGCGTGGGAGATCATGGCAACGTCAAATGAATGTTGCTTCAGATCTTCTTGCTTGCGGCAGTCCATCAGGCTCCAGCGGATGATGTAAGTCATACGGTGGATGTACTCGAAGAATTTGAATATTTTTATAGTAGACATGACGTTCTCTCCAGACACACGTCCCCCATCCGGGAGTGTGTTGCTGCTCCCGGCGCCATGGCGCACCTTTCGGTGATGGCGGGAATTGAATTGGTTAAGGGTTACTTGGTGAACTTGCCAGACAGGACAGCGATTGCGAACCGGATGTTGTTAGTGGCTGAATCGTCGTCAAGAAGACGATTTGCCGCATGCCGGTAGTCAATATCTGCCTGCCGTAAAGCGTCACACGCTTCCTTGGCCAAGTGTTCTGGAATTGTGATGGCACTCATTGGTTGATTCTCCAGACTTGTGCTTCTTCGTGTCCGATAAGGAAACGACGGCCAGTATCAATAAAGAAACCGGACTTCAAAGCGCAGTCGGCAATCTCTTCGTTCTCAAACCAGGTCTTAGCCAGGAATTCGCCGGGGGAGAGGTCCACAGACTGGTTGGAAGCGACAGAGAGTGTGCCTGCAGGGCCGTCATTATCCCAGAGCTGAACTCTAGGTTGGCCGTTCTGGTATGTGCCCAATTGTACGGAGAGTTTTTCTCCATACGGGCCGTCAAAAGTTTTTGTACAGGTCACTGGACCCTCCTTAGTTTTTTTCTATCGTCGTCCAACTCGTAGCCAGCGGCGTCAATGACTCCTAAAAGAAGTCTACGTGCTTTTGTGACATCAACATCATCTTCATGGGTAATCCCAGCGTCAGAATTGATCACCACTTCAAGCGCTATAACTGCCTTGGCTGCAGCGCGGATGAACTTCATGTCGGTTTTCCTAGCAAGTTGGCTCATGCGACACCTCCCTTGCCGCGAATTCGGCTTCGTCTTCGGCTGCCTCAACCTGATGTTCCACCCATTCCTGGTAATCAAGAATGGTGTCATCAGCAGCGACCTCATCCCGCCAATCTTTTTTCAAAAATTGTGGGTGTTCGCCGTCGCGGTGGTAGTTCCATGAGGTTTGGTTAGTGGCTGCTTTAGCGATAGCTGCATTAGCCCTTGATGCTGCTTCGGCACACATGGTTGCTATCCCCTCGTCAGGTTCACCGAGCGGGTGTCGCCGTGAACTTTGAGCCGCAAGCAGCGCTTTACATGCCGCAAGCAGTTCCTGATTGATGTCAGGTTGCGTTGCAACCATCGCCTTGAGACTGATAATTTGAGCCTGTTGGTCACAGATCAAGTCGGCAATCTCGCTGCAAAAACATACCGTTTCGTTCTCTGGATTTTGAGATTGCTCTCTAAAATATTTCATAAGGAACTCTGCGTTGAGTTTTGCAGATTTTGGATAACTTGCTGTTGCTAGTTGTCCAGCGTCCAGGACTTCCTTGATCTGCGGAACGACCTGACAGATGAAATCAACAGCGTCGTCGCCATTGATGCCGGTATCATATTCCTCAGAATTTGGGTCTGCCTGGGGGAATCGCGCGATGATTGCGCGGAGAATATTGGTTGCAGTCGTATCGGCCATGTCTATGGCTCCTTTCTTTGCAAGAAAGGGGCAGGTCTCCCCTGTCGGGGTTAGTTTTAACCTGCCCCGATAGGGTAATGGCTTTAGAAAAGGTAGAGTTGTTCAGGCTGCAGCTGAGGTTCTGCCACAGCTAACAAGGGAATTGCCGGTATCGCCGGTTCATCCACCTTATTAAACAGCTCTTCAGGTAATCCCCCAACAAACTCTTGTGGAGTTATTGTCGAGTACGCCGGCTTGTCGAGCACCAGTGTAATCGTCCCATGCTGGCATGGTGCGCTCCTTGTTTTGAAGGCACTCCCCCTGTTGGGAGCGCAAATGAATGTTCTCCCTGAACAGGCAGGTGCTCCATAAAGGAGTGGTTATAGATTTAGAACCAGATAAGGCCGCTTTCAAATCCCTTGAAGGCTTCAGCTACTTTGGTGGATAGCGGGTACTGCGCTGCTATGCCGACTGGCGGTGGCTTTGGATCAAAGTTGCGGGCTATGTAACCTAGTTCTTTTTTGTTTTGGATCACCTCTCTGAGAACCGCTTGAGCTTTTTCTTCATTGCTGAAGAGAGTTTGCCAAAGCGGGAATCCTGAATGGCTGATGTCTTGAGCTGTTTCATACTGATCTAACCGGTACGAACCAGTCTTGCACTTCATTAATTCAAGGGTGATATAGTCTTTATCTGCGTCATGATGTTTAAGGCAAACGACCTTTACCATTGGTTCAAGCAGCCGTAATGGCCTGCCTGCTATTGGTGGTAAAAATGTTTCCGAAGAAACCTGCCAAGACTCTTGTGCTTCGGTCCAGGCAGCGAATGTTGGAGCATATCCGTTGGCTCTTTTTTGGCTGACTTTTGCCTGGAAAGAGATGTGAAAAGGGCTACGCTCTTCAATAACTTGCCCCATAAAGACCCCATCAGCTCTGTTGTAGATCCGGAACATGAAGTCATCGTTGTACGCAAGAATGTAATGTTTTACCCATGGTTTAGGAGCGCCTTTTGATGTCGTGCGACTTAGCCACACTGCATCTTTGACGTTAGGCGGCATGTTGATCATGGCCCCCTCCCCTAATCCTCGTTCACAAGGACTTTGGTCTTACCGTCCTTGGTCACGTAGTTTTTCTCTCCGCCATGATCCTGATGTGGTAGCGAAAACTCGACGTATTCCCCCCGCAGATACACGCGCCAGTAATGCGTGCGAGTTTCAACGAAAAGGATTTTGTCGGGATTTGCTAAGGCCCACTTGTAAGCGAGCTGCTGCCAATCATTTAATGAGGAGGAATAACGACGGAGGTATTGAGAAGTTGGAATATCACCAACCATATAGCTCTTGCCGGAATCAATGACGTTGCACCAGAACCAGAACTTGTCCTGTTCCAGGTACCACGGATGATCCTTCTGTTTGGAATAAACAGAGGCGCCACACGAATAGATAAAAATATCGGATTCGGTTACACCATCAACGAACAGCTCTTTGGTACCAGAACAACGCGAATTAAAACTCAGTACCAATGGTGATGGTGGAGTAATATGAGTTGGTGTGATGTCGAATAGTGCGATTTGATCCATGGTGTTCCCTCTTTCTCGTGGAGAAGACAGAACACCCCCAGCGGGGAATGTTCTGCTTTCCCCGGTTGGGTTGAAATTAGTTTAGCGCCGTTTGGTCATGGCATCTATCAGGGTGTCGAACATAGCGTCGGCCAGGTCCTCGATGTTGACAATCTCTTTAGCATTGCTGCCGAAGAGACTTTTCACATTCCGTTCCGTGCCGGCTCCAATACCGATACCGTAGCATTCGATACCATTCTCTTTGAGAAGTTCAGCCATTTGTACGGCTTTGTATGAATTGTCAGGTTCACCGTCAGTCAGCACAAGGACGATCTTGCGATTTTCCTTGCGCGGCCACGTAATTTGCCCTGCCCAACGAAGTCCGATATCCATAGGTGTGTTTCCGCTTGCGCGAATAGCAAACCTCGGTACCTTTGGCTTTTCGCCATACCTCTTGATTTCCAAAACTCCATTGCTTCCGTTAATAGGGAATGCTCCCACAGAACATGAAACATCAGGCATACTTTCCACTGCTTTCGCAATAGAAAGAGCTGCAGCTGTTGCGGTTATAATTCTAGTACCGCTCATACTGCTGCTTTTATCCACCAATATGGTTATGGCAGTGTTGTTATTAACCTTCTCGTGACGCTGTTCAAATATGCGAGTGTCAGGAGTGTTGGCAGCCAGACGGTGAACCGCCCGACGATCAATTTTAACTCCCGTCAACTTAGGATTGTCCCGCTTGAGCTTGCTTGCCTGGAACAGACCTGCCAGCTTGCCACGAAGTCCAACCGTCTTCAGAGATTCTTCTGACACTTCATTGATATGAGGGATGTGACCACCAGCACCAGAGGCTTCGGTTTCAACCTCACCTGTGTTACCGCTGGTATCATTCAGGCCTGCTGTACCATCTTGATGGTCAAGCTTGGCTTTATCCCCTTTACCGATAGCTTCAGCTGACTGTTTTGCAACATCCAGTTCATCTTCAATATCCTCCAAATCCTGCTCAGAGGTATCTAACAAACCCTGAAGATTCTTGCGTTGCTTATCAGTCATGGAACCACCAGATCCAGAATCTTGTGAGTCAGGATCGACGTTGCCGTCATCTGATGGTGAGGGTGAACCATTGCCGTTGTCATCGGACTGACTTGCGTCAGATCCGGTTTCTTGGCCTTGGTCACCATCATTGCTATCGTCTTGATTCTGTGAAGAGTTGTCACTCTTCTGGTTGTCTTGATCACCTTTGTCTGAACCTTCATCGCCCTGCCCTTCTCCCTGACCATCTTGTTGCTGATCGTCCTGGTCCTGCTGAGGATAATCTTGTTGTGGCTGGGGTTGAGGCGCTTCAGGTGGAGGTTCCTGCAAAAGCTTGTTGAGCTTGTCGTAAGTCTGTTCGGCAAGCCGCCTGGCTTGTGCAGTCGAGGTGAGACATCCAGACTCGCTAATTGCATGATCTATTATGTGAATAACCGGTTCACCCAGTTGTTTCACAGCGATCTTGCGATAAGCGCTTGCCTCTTCCTTTAAGTTGTTTTTCAGGTGTTTTACTCTGGCACCATAAGATATGGACCAAAGTGCAGCGCTGAGAGGCTTGGTGTCTTTGCCAGGCCCTTTAATTCTGCCACTTTCCTTAAGGTAGTGTACGTTTTCCCGTAAGTTGACAGCACAACCCGGATACTCATAGCCCATCGCCTTTTCGATCCTGATATCTTCAAAAACATTGGTGAAGGTATGGATCAGCGGATGAGATGGTTTCGGGAGGTCAAAGTTGGTATGCTTTATGTGGCCAACTTCATGATCAAGATAACCACGCAGCATGATCTCAACTTCTGAGTCATCAGCGGGAAGACTGGACGGTAAATAGATGGTCTTGCCATCAGTTTTTGCGCCACTACCTGAAAAAATGATTTTAATCCCCTCACGCTTACCGATAGCGATAGCTACCTGGCGGAGAGAACCCAAAAATGGGTTTGATTTGATATTTGTCCGCATGGCGGTCTCCACGCACTACTCCCCCGTACCGGAGAGTGTGCAGTTGCACTGAAACTTCCCCAGGTACGTGGGTTGGGCGGAGGCCCGTGAGGTTAAAACCAAGCCGTTGGTATGTGCTGCTGAACCAGCGGAGGTTGAGAAATATTGATAATCGGTTCGGCTTCACCTCCCCCGAAAGGAAGGTCGTCATCGAAAATCAATTCTACCTCTTTCATATGGACAATTGGCTTTGTGGTAATAGTTGACGCCTCAACAGGTTCTTCACTGACGAAGTCAGTAAAGTGATCTGCGTGGGCTTCTTCTGCAGGCTCTTCAACCGGTTCAGACATGTCCAGTTCCGGTTGAGCTTCGACGGATTTCTTTGGTTTGCGAGGTGCCGGCTTTGGTTTTGGTTGCGGTGCTTTTGCAACGCTAACCTCTTCTACCATTGCAACCTCCGGCTGTGTTTCCACAACCGGTTGTGACTCAGGTACAGGCATTACAGGCATTATAGCTGCAACCGAAGCTGCATCAGCTTCCGGTTTGAATCTGACTTGATCCAGACCGATAAGTGTTGCCAAAATGCCGCAGACTGCCATCAGGTCGGAACCTTCAATGACGTCCTTGCCTTTGCACTGGTTCAACACGGCAGAAACCGCGCTGTTCAGTTTACCAATAGAAATGTCGAGAAACGACAGGCCTGCAAGTTTTTCATTGATTGAGTCCAGTTTTCCCAGTGCCGATTTACGGACACTGAGTTTTCCCTGGAACGATTCTTCCCATGCTACTTTAGCGGCAAGGGCTATTTCTCGTTCTAGCTGGCCACGTAGACCAGAAGTCTGGACATCAAGAGTTTTTTCGGCCCCCTTTGCGTGAGATACCTTCATTGCGGTAAAGCCACACTGAAGTTGCGCTGCAACATAGTTGACAGGGTCAACCGCTCGCAGGATCGCATCACGCCATTCAGGGTTTTCATCCGCCCACACATTGACCGTGGTCTCGTATTTGCGGATGAATTTTGTTTTTTCGATCTCGAACTCTTTTGCCATTGCCTCCAGCTCTGCCTGCAGTGCCGGCATTTTCTCTTCAGGGATGGCGTAGCCACCCATAAAGCGGGTACCAACTGCGAGGCAAGCCCGTTCTGCCCGACGCTTAATCGCCATAAAGACGTTAACCGCGTCAGGAGAAACGATCCGTTTTGAACCAAGAGAAGCCAACTTTTCAGGTGGCAGGGATGATGTTAATACCCCCTTTTCTTCCAGGTCCTCTGTACGGAGCTTTTTGCGGCCTTGCCAAAGGCTAATATTGAGGAGCAGCACGACGAGTCCGTCGATTACTTTATTCGTTATTGTCATTGTCTTAGTCTCCCGCCCGAAGGCTGTAAGCGCACCCCTCCCCCAGGGAGTGCGTTTCTTAAATACTCCCCGTATGGGTTCCGGGCGCCTCAAAGGAGGCTAGTGGTTGGTCAGATCAGCATGGGTACCCTTCTTGGAGGTCACCCTGTTCATCAGTGTAAAACGAACCAGCAACATGATGGTTTTCAGAAGCACAACCTCCATCCTGTTCTGCGCCGTTTGGACATGTGAAAATATTCCCCAAGATGTTGCCATCTTGATGAGGAAGTATCCGACCATAGTATTCAATGCAGGTGAGTTCGGCTCCACAAATTGGACATTCCATGTGCCGATCTCCTTTAATTGTCGTTGCCGAAGGTGCGCTGCAGAACTTCATGCAGGACCTTACGCGCATCAGTATCGGTGCGATATCCGAGTGCCCGATCAAAAGCGTAGCGAATCGGGTCACCCCCTTTAGCCTGGATGCTGCCTTGGAACATGGCGGCGTACTTTGCCCAACGGCATAAAGTCCGGATAGACAAAGTTACATCAGCCTCCCCTGCTACAAAGAGCCCGCGAATATCATTCGCGGCCTGGATCATGGAGTTGCGGATATCTGTTGGCAAAATGCCTGCCACTGCAGCCAAAATTGTCGTTTCCTGTTCTACAGTTGGATAATCCACCTGTGTAATGAAGAAACGATCCATTGCAGCAATGTTCTGCCGCAACGTACCTTGGTACAGTCCAGTCATATCACCGGCACCATTGGTATTAGCTGTTGCAATAAATCGGAATTTAGGATGAGCCAGAACCACCTCTCCTGTTTCAGGGATTTCGAGGGGGTTGCCTTCGAGAACGCTGTTCAATCCAGCTGCTGTAGCCGGGTCGAGATAGTCGAACTCGTTAAGCAGGAACCAATGGCCTTCCTTCATTGCCATGGTCAAAGGCCCATCTGCCCACTTCATACTACCGTTTACGACAACGAACCTCCCAATCAGCTCAGGGGTTTCCATCCGACTGTGTGCGGTAACCGAATACAATGGTTTCCGCAGTCGGGCAGCAACTTGAGTGACGCCACTTGTTTTGCCGGATCCAGTGGGGCCGACAATATACATGGCTTCCTTTCCCCCAAAAGCATCGGACATATTATTCCAGCCGAGAAAATCCCGAAGGAAGTCCTCGCTGAAGATATAGTTCTCAGCTGCTGGGATGCGGGGATGGTTGATTTCGCCAACTTCGATAGTTATGGATGCAGGGGCGTTTATTCCGAAAAGTGTATTGATAGGTACAAGCATGAGTTGTCTCCTTGGCTTTTTAGCCTGGTAGGCGCACTCCTCTCCCAATCGGGAGAAGGTGCAGCTGTTCTCCCTGGACGGGGTTGGGTGAGCCTCAAAGGAGGCATGCTGTTAGTGAATGTTTGTATTTGCGGTGGTCAGGTCAAAGTCTTCAATGATGTCGTTGATGTCAGCTCCTGTTTCCAGTGCCTTCATTACAAATCCGATTGACTCTGCTACGACTGACATGCAGGTATTACTACCTTGATGGCAGCTGATGCCTTCCAACGCTTTAATAGCGTCAGCAGGATCAAGACCACTACGAAGGCCATACGAAGCAAGGCGGGCGATGCCGTCTGCAATGGCACTTCCACAGCCGCCAGCTTTACCAAACCGAATAAATACTTCGGCTGGTTGGCCGGTGATTCTGTCAATGGTAACCGTGGTGAATATCTCACCGCAGCCGCTTGTTTTACGCTTCACAGTGTATCCTTGCATAGCTCTTGGTCTCGCTGATTTGGGGCTCATGATACCACCTCCGTCCAAACGAGTTCTTCGTGCAGCTCAAATACCCATGATGGTGCGTTATCGTATTCCATGACCGTTCTCCGTGTTCTCTGGAGGCGGACGCATGTATCCCCGCGAAGGAGGATAATGTCCGCCCCGCAGGGTTGAATGTGAGTAATAAAAAAGGCAACCTGCTGAAGCGGGTCACCTTTGAGTCTTGAGTGGTTGTTGTATCTTACGCTGGATGGTGGAGATGTGTTTTCTTTTTAGGTTGACGATGATGCTCTTCGTCGCCCTCTTTCCGTGTGGTGAAAAAAATCACCAGTCCGGCAGCGAACACAGCTATTAAGCCTATAAATAGATAGAACGGTTCGTTCATTTCTTTTTCTCCTTCTCTAGCTTTCTTTCAATCAAAACGGCACCAGCATATAGTCCTAGCCCGAAAATTATGCCAATTAACCCCTTAAGGATATTAACATCTTTCCCGGCTTTTAGCCAGATTTCGACAAAGACCGCTGCTAAAGCCAGCTTTGAAAGATCGTAAAGATACTTGACCGCAGACTCTGTTCTTAGTTGGTATGATTTTATCGTGCATTTTTTCAATTGTCATCTCCTTTTACAGCGCACGAACAGCCAGTGTCTCATTGAAGAGAAACACCAACCTCTTTGCGTCTGTCTGACTGAAACCGCAATTAATCGAGGTTTTAACCACGAGTTGCGGGTTCGGCGTTACTTCCAGTCCCCACAGGTCGAGCCTGCCGGCATTGGAAAGTTTCGCCTTGACATCAAGACGCGCTGTGCGTTGTACCTCTTTAAATCTATCCTGGGCGCCCATCTTAGTACCCTACCCCATACGTCGTATCGTCTGTCGCTACTGCAGCCAAGTCTGGCATGCCAATGCTGTCCAGGTATGATCTTCTGGCGGCGGCATGTTTGCAGCTCTTGATGCAGCTATCCATGTCACGACCGAAGTCGGAGCATGTGCGGCAGGGATTGCGTGGGCCAGCAGATGTCAGGCCAGGAGCCATGACAACTTTGTACCCTTTGTTCGGAGTGTGGGTGATTGAATGAGTAGGGGTTTTTGCAATGACAGCAGCTTTTGGTTCGCTTTCAGAGCCAAACAGATCTAGCTGTATCATGGTGTTCTCCTTTCAGGTTGTCCTGTAACAGAGAACACGACCCCGTCAGGGAGCGTTGTGTCCCTGTCAGGAAGATGTGAGATAAATTGCTTAATTCCAGACTGTCGTTACGGTGAGCGGTGAATACCCCTCCCCTTCTCTTTTAATGCCAACAGCTATAGTTACTCCGTTGACATCCAGTCTGGTTTTAATTTCATAATTTGTAGCCGTATACTCTACCCGCCCTACCCTTGCATGGATTGTCTTGTCATTCAGCATGGCAGAAAATTTTCTATGCTGGGTTTCAAGGTTTTCCTGCAGGTTAGTGCGATCGGCTTCACGACTTGCAGCCCTGAAGACTGTTTTGTCGATCTGACGTTCGTTGGCGCGAGTACGAGCATGGCGGGTTATGATCATTCGTTTCATTTGGTTACCCCCACTGCCTTTACAGGCTGTAATTCCGGTTGTGGTGTATTCGCCATTAGTGCAAAAACACCGAAAGTGACGAGTCCCATAACTGCTACAAAAATGAGAACAACAGCTTCTATTGCAATCCGCTGTTTATCTATTTTTGAGAACACCACAGGGGCAACAATTTGAATGTGTTTGAGATCTCTCATGTCACACCCCTTAAAATGGTGCCGGAGTTGGAACCCAGCGGGTCCAGATCTCACGGGCAACATCTTTCAGATTGGCGGGCATAAGTGATGCGATTCCGCAGGCTCTTTTAAGCTCTTTAGCCGAAACAGCCGCAGTAAAAATGTCTATGGCAAACATGGCGTATCTCCTCTTAGATGGCACTCCCCCTGTCGGGAGTGGTTAGAATTACTCTCCCGGATAGGCGGGTGCTCCACGAAGGAGCTGCTATGCTGTTTTTTGTTTTTAAGCTGCCAACTTCAGTTGTTCGTGATCTTCTGCTACCTGTTTAACCTCAGAAACCTCAAGTTTGGTATATCCGGACTTTGGCTTGGTGCATGCCTTGTATGCTTCCGGAAAATCATTTTTGAGTTTTTTGCTGCCTACGGTAACCGAGTCTTTCACTGTGTACGACTTGATGGCTATGCCGTTGTGTATCCCCTGGAATGAATTGCCAGTGTATTTCAGCAATTCTTCTTTTAGCCGATTGACATCCGCTTCAAGCTTTTTCTTTTCCTCGTTAAGGTCAAGATAGGCCTTGGCGACATCAATTACGTCATTGGGCATCACAAAGTTAGACATTTGCCGTGAAGGGCAGTTTGAATTGTAAGGGCAGGTACCACAAAGCAGGCTCGGTTCGCACCGTGCCTCTTCCTTGCCATCAATTGCGGCAAGTATGTGGTCCGCCTTTTTCATGAGGTGATCAAATACCAAGTCGTTCGGCGTAAAAGAGTTGAACTCCTTTACTCCATTGACCAGTGATTTAGGGTCTTCCTTTGGTAGTGGGCTGGCAGCCAGAACTGATCCACCAATCACACAGTTTTTTGCCTCAACATAGAAGCGCTTGAGCATACCCATCTGGAATTGGAGCTGGTCCACCCAGGATTGATATGGTTCAGCAGGAATATCCTTCGTCGCTTTCTTTTCAACGACATGGTAGCGCCCATCTTTTCCCTTAAACAGGAAATCGATATGGCAACGAATACGAGGATTTTGGGGGTGAATTATTTCCACCTCTTCAATGAATTTCAATCTGCCTAATTCAAACAGACGACTGAAAAGTTCTTGGGAAAGATGTCCCCATGCAAACCTCAACTGAGTCGTAGGACTGTGTTGACTGGGGGCTTGACGGCTCAGCACTGCCTTTCGTGGGCATCCAGATATATCACTGGCGCCGATGTACTGTGACCGATCTCCAAGATGTGATGAATTACTCTTGCCTAATGCCTGTATGGTTTTAGCAAGAAATTGTTGGAGTTTGTCCATGGTGGGCCTCCTTTAAAATATTTCAGGGAGAACACACAATTCCCGTCAGGGAGTAGTGTTTCTCCCTGATTGGGTTGAAGAGATTATCTGTTAGCAGCCGAACAGGCTGCAAATCAGATTGGCGATCAAAACAGCGATTCCACCGTCCATGACATTTTCCTTTCAGCCAGTCTCTACAGACCAGCGGCTTTAATGATAACTACCAGGCCGGCTACAGCTACGCCGACAGTGACCAGACCAAGTACAACCTTAATCGTCAAAGCTGACATTTCTGGCTTGCTGTTGGCTACTGCTGCTGCGTTGATCTTCTTCAGTTGTCTAAGTTGTTCAGCGTTCATGGCCATCTCCTTGGCGTATTTGCCTTGTTAGACGCACTCCCCCCTCTGGGAGTTTGTCGTTAACGATCTCCCAGCACATCAGGGCGGGTGCCTCCTAATGGAGACAGCTTCAATTATTCACAGATGTTCTATAAAGCGTAAGCGTAGTCGAGACCTTTGGTCTGAATAGCTTTAAGCTCAACAGTAGAAACTGTGAAACGAACGTTGTTGATGATTATTGCGAACATGATGTCCTCCTTGGACTGGTTAAAGTTCGAGGAGAACACCGCCCCGTAGGGAGTGATTATCTCCCCCGTTTTGGGATTAGGCCCCAATTACGGGTTTTTTCTGTGGCATCCATAACCAGGAAATAGAAAATCCCCATCAGTGCAAAACTGAGAAGGACCTTATCTTTGGTGGTTTTTATGCCGATCAGTTTGTACGCTGTTTCAGCTGCCGCGAGAATGAAAGCTACGGTGCCGATACAGTGCAAGAGTGAAAAGTTAAGGCCGTTAATGATTACATTGAACATGGTGTGTCTCCTCTTGAGTTGGAATAATTCCCAGGCAAGAAGAGGACACAAAAATACCCATGCAGGGTATTGAGTGTTCAATTCCCGCAGGGGTAAGTGTTCGCACTAGGAGTCCGTTACATCACTCCAATTATAGGTCACCTCTAGGGTGTGGCGTATGTGGTATAGGCAATAAAAAACCCATCTCAACACGGTGGTTGCGATAGGTGTTTATTGTTGGTGAGTAGATAGGACATTGTCATGACGCAGTTGCATCAAAACATGGGATATGCTCGCAAGCAAATCCATCTCTTCGCCCGAAGAGATCCTGCATAAAATGCGATACGGGTATTAAGCGAATCGCTCGGCGGCAAACTGGGGCTGAATCTCCACCTGGAAGGTTTGCCTGATAAATGGGTCAAAAAGCATGATGCTGATTGACGATTGAACTAGCAGCGGGGCTAGTGTTTTCTTCGCAGAGCGAAGAGTGACCTGTAAAAGGTTTATATAATAGCTTAATAATATCCTCGATCAAAAATCTGTCAAGAAAATTTTTCCACCCGCCTCCCGGTTTCCATGTATATCATTGTTCATAAATGTACATATATGTGCATCACTGTATTGCACAATACAATATTGCCGTGTTGCGTTTGCAACAGTTTGGGGCTGTATCGCACTGGGCAACATCATATAGTTTTGAGTTGTACGGTTTTCTACAGTACCGCTGTATGCAGACATGCACCGTAGTCGATAATATAGTTCAACATGATAGTGGTTTATTTTATGTTGCGTCGCATGATATTGTCTGATATAAATCTATATAGGTTGATTTGACGTTGTGCAGCTTTGTACTATACTGCATGCAATTACTCTGCATACTATCGAACGGCGTTGTGCTGTTTAATGCGGGACGGCATAAGTCCAAACACTACAGTCAGACATAACAGGGGGCACTATGGTACAGCGCATAATTGCATTTGCTAATCAGAAGGGCGGGGTAGGGAAGACGACGACCGTGGTTAGCCTGGCGGCGAAAATGGCGGCACTTGGCAAAAAGGTTTGTGTTGTGGACATGGACCCACAAGGGAACGCCACAACTAATTTAGGGATAAAGGGTGATGAGCTTGAAATAACCGCATATGACATGCTGGTTAAAAATATTCCTCTTAATAAAGTAGTCATTAAGTTACGTGAAAATCTTGACGTCATTCCGGCCAATATAGGATTGGCTAGTGCAGAAGTTGAGCTGGCTACTCTCGCAGGAAAAGATGTTCGTCTTAAAAAGGCGTTAACACAGGGTGACGACTACGATTACATTTTGATAGACGCGCCTCCGAGCCTCAATCAACTGACCTTGAATGCTCTTACTGCAGCGAAAGAGGTTATCGTTGTAGTCCAGACTCAAGTGTTCTCTTTTCTCGGGCTTGCTAAACTGACTGAGACAATTGAAATGGTGCGTGAATATACGAACCCTGATCTGAAGATGTCCGGGGTAATATGCACCCTCTATCGGGAACAGCGCAACTTGAACAGAAACATTGCTGAACAATTAAGAAAAAGTTTTGGCAATGTTGTCTTTAAAACGCCTATCCGGGAGAATGTCAAACTGGCTGAAGCACCGATGGTCGGCCAAGACATATTCAGCTACGATCCTAATTGCGCGGGCGCACAGGATTATGCTGCTCTGTGTGACGAAATTCTTGCGATTGAGGGGGTATAAAAATCATGGCAAAAATAGATATGAAAAAACAACTGGCCTCACTTTTCCCAGGGGCAGGGCAGCAACCAAGTGGTGAACCAGAGACTGAGAAAAAAGATCTGGCACATCAAAACAATGAAAAGCCAGATGTTGAAGCTCAAGCTGAGATCAAAAGCGGCGCAGATACTGGGATAGCGAACAGCGACAAGCCAGATGCCCCACAAAAGGCCAAAAGCACCAAGCCAATACAGCGGAAAGGGCAGGAGACAAAAACGCCTTCAGCTCCGCATAAGGCCCCTAAAACAGGAAAAAAGGCAAGAGCAGCGGTTTCGGTCAAACAAAAGGCTGTGGTGGCAGATCAAGCTGCTCAGGAAAGGGAGTATAAAGTTGCCTTTAATCTGCAGCTGCCACAATCTCTTCATACAAGATTGTCTTACTATGCTGACAATTTTGCTGTAGGGCGGAAAAGCAGTGTAACGAGTATTATCATCACAGGTATCGAACAACATCTGGGGGAACTCGAAAAAAAAGCGGGAATCAAAAACTAGCTGGAAAGCCCAGGTTGGGCAAATTAAAAGAGAAGGAGATCTCGTATGACGAAAGTTGAATTGGTTGCAAAAATGGCAGAAGGCGCAGGTATCACCAAAGTCCAAGCTGAAAAGGCTCTGGCCGCTTTCACCGGTGCTGTTGAAGGTGCTTTGAAGACGGGTGACAAGGTTGCCCTGGTTGGGTTTGGTACGTTCACAGCGGTGACGCGGGTCGCTCGCACCGGGCGTAACCCGCAAACCGGCAAAGAAATCAAGATCGGGGCTAAAACCAATGGTAAGTTTACACCTGGTAAGGGTCTGAAGGACCTGGGGTAAGAGCACAAAAGGGGTAAATGCGGGGGCTGTTTCAGCAGGGCAGGGCGGCTCGGAAACGGGCCGCTGCTGCTTATACCCTGGCTCGTGTGGTCTCTTTGACGTGAGTCTCCTGTCGTGGGGGGAAACGTGGAATGTTATATTTATTTCATACCGCTCAAAAAGCATCCTGTTTTCAAAATAGGTAATACCCTTGATCTGCCGGGCAGGATGAAGAACATGGGGATCTATAAGCACGCAGATCACAGAAAAATTGTGGCGATAACCCTGCCTGACAAACAGACTGCGTTGATGCTCGAAAAGTCTATTGGTCGCATGTTACGGCCATACAATACGCAGCAGGACCTTCCTGCTGATATACTCAACGGGAGAACCGAGTTCTTCAGGATAGATGCTTGGGGGCATGCTCTTGATCTCGTTTCGAATCTTCGTAAATATGGCTGGGAGTTTAAGATAGAGTTTTGGTCGAAGTGCCTTGAAAAGGCCCGGCCTCCCAAGGTTGTTAAAATGGCAAGCCCTAAAGTTTTGGCTGCTAGGTTTAAAAAAGAACGGGAGCTGAAGATTTGGGAAAGATACAACCGGATGGTGTATAGCCGTTTTTGGATAAACCGGTTTAAGTCTGTCGAAAAGGATCTCATTGGACTGCGGTTTGCTACGCAAGCTGAAGAACTACATGGTTACCATCAAGAGGTGCTGGAGTTTTTGGCCGACTTGGATAAAGACATGAGCTTATCGCCCGAAGAAAAGCGCTTTGTTCGCGGGTTATATCTGAGCGGGTTGGATGACCCATGCCGTCGATGGCTTTTGGTGTATAAGGACGAAGACCAATCTATTTGCCGTTCATTTTTCAATCCGACCCTAGAAAGAAACGGGGTGTTCATATCGGCTCCTACAGTCAAGATGAATGGTGGGTCTTCTTTGTTTGCTGGAGCGTTAAGTGCCGACGGGATCAGTGTGCTAGACGTAAATATTGAGGGGGTAGGGTACCCTGGTACAGAGCCACTGATTGCCCTTCTCCGGGGGTACAATACTGACTTTAAGCCTACCCTCAAACCGTGGGGCGGTTGATTATCAAACCCACCGCAAACCTCGTCGTTCAGGGCGGGGATAGAAGGTGCCGCAACAATATGATTCAGCGTCAAGCCTATAAATACAGACTAAAGACCAAACCAGCGGACGAACTGTTCATGCGGCAGTTTTCCGGCTGCTGCTGGTTCGTCTGGAACAAGGCATTGGCATTGCAGAAAGAACGACTTGAGGCAGGCGAACGAACCATCAGCTACAACAAACTGTCCTTGCTTCTTGCCGTCATGGAAGAAGGAACATATCTTCCTGAACGATGCCCCGTCCCAAACACTCCAGCAGGTGCTGATGAATCTCGATCGGGCTATTAAGGACGCCTTTAACCCAAAGCAACCGGAGAAGTTGTTTCCGGTATTCAAGAAGAAAGGCAAGTCCCGTGACTCGTTCCGCTATCCACAAGGCTTCAAGATCGATGGCAACCGGATCTTCCTGCCAAAGAGGGCGGGGCACGCCCAGCTAGCCGGCCAAGCGAACGGTGCAGTAATGCCGTCGGCAACAGGAACCTCAAGACTGGCGGCATAGCCGCTGCTCTTGGAATCCCTTCTCTTCAGGGAGTGGAGGATGTCAAGGTGTTGTTGTGCAACTGAGCGTTCCCATGAAGATAGCTTCCATTTCCATTTCCAATGTTTTCCCTCCAGACGCCCTTGCAAACTCACTGGTTTGACCACGTAGCGATTGATATTCATGACTGTTTGGGTCAGACATGATACGTTGAAGTTCAATTGATTTTTCGGCCTTTTGCTGCCGTTGTCTTAGTTCTTCCGCCTCCTTTGCAGCCTCCTCCATCTGCTCGACTCGAAGTTCGGTTAACGATTTGTATCCTGCTGGCTTTGGATACAAGCCTGATCGTTGCATAACCTTGTAGAACCAGTTCAGGGGGTTGTTTATCTGCTTTTCTTCTTCGTAGTTGAGCACCACCATTTCATAACGGCAGTATTTCAGCGATTGAATTACCAGGTCAAGCTCCATTTCAAATTCATCACACCACTTTTCTATTTGCCGGCTGTTAACACCTTTATCCCTCCAATAGCCGAGCTCAGGATCCCTCAGCACGTCTTGCCCTTCACGGTTTTCGGCAGTAGTAGATTTTTCTTCTTTACTACTACTACTAGAGAGGGGGGGACTGTTTGGTTGTTTGCCTAATTGCTTGGTCGATTGCTTGATCGATTGCCATGTTGTCTGGCCCTGATCGTCACCACGAACTCTGTTCACATAGAGCGTACACAGATGGCTATTCATGGCGTACTCAAAACCTCGGAACGCATGCCCATTGTGCCGGGTCTTGTGGGTGATATAACCTTCACGCACAAGTGTATCAATAGCGGCTCTGGCCGTTCCATAGGCGACGCCGGTCTCGTTGCAAACAATGTCCATATTGGTCAAACCAGCGCCGCTTTCGTAGAGGAAAAGCAATATCCGACCTTGATTTTCGTTCAGAGGCAACCATATATGTCGCGGGTTATTGTTGGCTGGATGTTTGTGTGTTTGTTCATTTGCTTGTTTTATTGATTGCCCGAATGATTGCCCGGTTGCATGCTCTATCGGTTGTTGGCTATATTGATTGCCATATTGCCGGAATGATTGACTGTTTGATGGTTCAACTGTTTGTCTGTCTGTCTGGTTGATTGCTTGTCTGTCTGCTTGATTGCCTGATCGATTGCTTAACTGATCAATTGCCTGTTTTTCAACTAAAGACGCAACGCCAACAGGTGTTCTGTTGGCGTGAATTGGTTCCTGTGCCTGATTATGCGCAACCTGCGATAGCAGTTCGGCAGACTCAGCGCCGGGGCCGCTATCGAAGTAACTTTTTACCAGGGCTATCGGACTGGGGCGCCTTGACATTAATCAATATTCCCTAAAGGTAAAACATCTGTTGGTGTTTCTGCCGTAGCCGCCATAACAGCGAGCAGTTCATCGGAAAGAGCCCTGAATCGCTTTGATGCCGAAGAATGAGGGTCGAATCGCAAAACCGTTTCTGTTGCCGCCTCTGCCTGTTGGATAGCTGAACAGACAGGGATCGTGGTTGAAAACAGTTGTTGCGACCAGACACGGGTGATTTGTTCCACCATGGCTTTTGAAATAGATGTGCGGCGGTCGACCTTGTTGATGACAGCCCGGAGAAAGCGTAGGTTGGGGTTGAATGAGTCACCGATATCCTGTATGGCCTTGATAGCTGAATTAAGTCCTTGCAATGAATGGCGAGAACTGGCGTCCACCGGGACGATTACTGCGTCGGCAGCAGTCAACGCTTGGATAGTGAACATACCTAAGTTTGGAGCCGTATCCAGAAGAATCAAATCGTATTTGCTTTTGATGGGTCCCAAGAGATTTCTCAGTAAAAAATAAGACGCCTTGGGGTTGCCATACAGCTTAACTTCGAGTGCCGCGGTTGCTGATTCGTTGGCTAGCACATCAAGGTTTTCATACGAGGTGGCTGCTATAGCCTTATCGATCGCGACGTCTTTTTCAAGTACATCAAAAAGGGTATAGGGTGCTGTTGTTTCACCCAACAGTAATTCAGATGAATTCCCCTGCGAGTCGTAATCGACCATTAGCACGCGTTTGCCCTTGTTCCCAATGGCATTTGCAAGGTTTGCGGATATAGCGCTTTTGCCAATACCGCCCTTATTGTTGGATACAGCTATGATCATAACCTTCCCCGTATGTGGTTTATTAGTTGGATGATATAGTTTTATATCGTCGGAATGTCAACATTTTTTAGTGGAATATATGGTGCCGTGCAAGTGGTGCCAGCTTGTGTTGAATGCACTTCTATTATGCTGCCTCCGCAGCGCGCCGGCCCATAGCGTTATTGGGGTTGGGTACAACGACATTGGTAAATGGCGGATCTACCGCTCCATCGAGCAACAACTTCACGGCCATGATTTCCTTTGGTTTGACCGTCTTCAGGCTATCTTCCGAAATGCGGAACATTGACGCTGCCCGCTTCCAGTAGCTTGTATGGATACCGAGCAATATTGTGGCGCCGACGTTGGTCAAAAACGATTCAGGGAAAGCTGTGGGCTGCTGGGAGGCACACCACAGGCCAAGCCCAAACTTCCGTGCTTCCTTGGCCACAATATTGATAATGTCATCTGGCTCATTGGTGAAAAACTTGTGTGCTTCATCCAGGAAGACAATGTGTCGCAACTCTGTTCCTGTTGCGGTCGGACCGAGGCGCTTACACTTTTCAAAGATATCCTGCAGCTTGAGTTTGACGTAGAGGACCTGCTGTTCATGGGTGATTGACTTAATCTGGTGGACACGTACCTGGGCGTTTCCGAAAGGCGCCTGATTGGCGCTCAGGATGCCGGTTGAAGAGAGCAGGGTGAGGCGCTGCATGACGGAGGTGAGTACGTCCACCGAATCATATTTGAGCACATCGTCGAGCTCTCTACCGGTCTCCGTGCTTGTGATGAACTTTTTGTATGTATCTTCGCACTTGATTTTCTGTGCCTTGATCTGTTCAGAAAGAGTTGACAGCTCTTCATCATCAACTTCTTTTGCGAACTTTTTATTGAGGTTATCCAGTCTTTTCTGCAGCTTTTTCAGCTGTTCAAAGGTGGTAACACACTCATTATCCCCGCCAAGCGTCAGTGCGATGATCTTGTTGCGTGTGAAGTTCTTCAGATCTTCAAGGGTAGGGTAGTAGTCCGTCAGTTTATCCTGTTGGCCATTATCAATGAGCATGGTGCGGGTATGTTCGTCGATGATTCGCTTGTGCCAAGATCTCATGTCCTTCTGTTCGATGCCGGCAGCGGCATAGGTGTCCTGCAGGAGGTTTCGCAGTACACCTTCTTGCTTAATGCCAAACTGGGCGGTGACGCTTTTGATCAGATCAACGAAAAAGGATATTTGACGGTTAACGCCCCCGGTATGCGGGTCGGTATTCAGGATCAAGGGGTTAAAGCCGTACTGGGTAGCCTGGGAGAACATGCAGGCGGTGGCGCCGGGTATCTGATCAAGTTCGTCATGTGGGTCAAATACATCAATTTCGACACCAGAATGTGCAGCACTGGTGAGGAATTCCAGAGATTGGAATGATTTGCCGGTACCGGACATGCCACAGACCAGGAGGTGTGAGTTGATCAGGCGTGATGGTTCGTAAAAGACAGATGTGTCTATTCGTTTCAGTCGCAGGTCGTTTTCAGAGAGACCGATGTAGTGGCGCATGTGGTTAATCCTTTTTGGGAGTTTTGGTGGTTGTCGGCTCTGGTAGATCCGGTATTTCAAATTCAATGGTGTTCCAGTTCCAAGAGGCTAATTGGCTGTCTGACTGCAACTGGCAAAGTGCGGCTTGATATTCCTCGCTGGGTTCTGAGGGCAGGGCATACAAGGCTGTTGGTGGATCGCTGTCGGTCAAAACAGCGCAGGCCAAAGGTTTTGTTTGAGGCAGGTTGTATCTCAGTCCACGTGTGAAGCGGCGGTTCTCCTCTGTCATTTTATCAATTACAGCTTTGTCGTAGATACTCTCGAACGGGATCCAGTTTTCGGTTACCGGCATCAACGCCATTTCTTCAATCAGTGCGCTGCCGGCAACGTTCACGCTGAATGTTGCGATAGTGATCAACTTAACGTCTGGCAGGTCTCGCTGGAACATGAGTTCGTTTTCAAATCGCTTCTCCATTTTTTTGGTCAAGTCCTCAGGGAGCAGGAATCTGATTTCGGAAGCATGTTTGATCACCATTTGGCCGCCATAGCGGTGAGGAATAACTTCCTTAACCTCACCAATCAGTATCATTAATTGTTTGGGACCGTTTCCTTGGGGGGCGAGTCTTGATACCAGGCCAAGCCAGTGTTGTTTGATGGCGGTTTTTTTCTCCACAGAAAAGGTCTCGGGAAGGTAGAGCTGGTCAGCAAGGGTTTTCCCTTTGGCGAGTTTGTCGCCAGCACTCTGTATCAGATGTTTCCTTACGACATACCAGGACCGCTTTCCCGCCATAGCCGGTGTCCATTTATTAAAGCCAGCTTCTTCCCACAGATAATGCAGAACAGATCGCAAGGTTAGCTTGCTGCCATCTGTTTTTACGCTGTCTTCTTCAACGCTGGTGGTTGATACCGGCTTACGTCCACCCACTTTTGTCATGCTGAAGTTGAAGCGCAGCTCAGTAAGGCCGTCTTCGGCGTTTTCCTTTATGGCCGACCCAAGGACCTGACCCAGACCAGAAAGCTCTGGAGGAGGCTCATAGGAGTCACAATCAGGTGCATGCATGGAACCAGTGTCCGGCATTCTTTTGATGATATAGCGGTCGTTCACTTTGGCAATATACATCTCGACGCCCGGTGTCTTGCAGGGGCAAAGCGGCCGCTGTTTCGACTTGTACATCTTTGCAAGTTCCTGTTGATCGTAATCGTGCATCTGAATGTCTCCTATCTAGCGGTTCTGCTTTTTTGCGACCCACTCCATTATTTCGTGGCGAGAGAGCGACAAAGGTTCTTTATGGTGAGGCAGTTTGGCGATCACTTCAGCGGCGAAAACAAAGCGCATTTCCTTTGCCTGCTGTTCCGGGACAACTTCCAGCAACAGAGCAAGAGCGAGCTGGGCTGCACCAGGGGACTGACGGCCCCACTCAAAGGGGTGCGTGGTGCGTGTAATGAGGTGGGCCTTTGTGCTGCAGACAGGTACGTGATCAAGAAATACCCTGCAATTTGGCTGTTTATGCATGTTTTGATTCCTTTTCAGCAGCCATTACAACGAGAGTTCCGACCACGATACCGTACCTTTGAATTGCTATTTCGCTGACAGGAATGTTTGACTCGTTGCTTTGTTGCACCGCATGGTCTCGCAGGGCCTGCAGGAGGCTATGATGTTTTTCTGCCATTACTTTAAGTTTATGGCGGCAAAGGTTTTCAAGCCGGTAACATTCACCTGGCCGACAATGAACAACACTTCCGCCGTTATGGCCGCAGAACGTTTTGCCTTTTTCAACACGGTTACGTCCTGATCTGGCTTTTATGCGTTGTTTAATTGTGTTATACATTTTGCTCTCCTTGAATCGCGATTTCTGATGTTTCATCCATTTTTTTTCTGATGTTTGCTTCTGACATAGGTTTTCCAAACAGATATCCCTGTATCAAATCAACCCCTACCGATTTTAGTGCTTTCAGCTGACCCTCGTTCTCAACACCTTCCGCAACGGTTTTCATACCCAAGGCGTTAGACATGGCCACGATGGTTTTAACAATCACCATATTGCCGTTATTGTCCGGGAGATCTTTAACAAAAGTACGATCTATCTTGACTTCACCAATGGGCAGGCTGTGCAGATAACTCATAGATGAGTAGCCGGTACCGAAATCATCTATGGAGAATGAAATTCCCATATCAGTGATTGATTTAAGGCGCTTTGTTACCTGAGAGAGGTTATCGATCAGCAGGCTTTCGGTTATTTCCAGACAGAGTAAAGAAGGGTCGAACCCAGTATCTGCTAGGACCGTATTAACGGTAGAGGAGAGATCTGTTTCCTGGAATTGTCTGGCGGAGAGATTAACCGAAAGTCTGATTCTGTGGCCAGCCCAATGCCAGACGACAACATCGCGACAAGCTGTAGCGAGTACCCATTTGCCTACCTGCACAATGAGGCCCGTTTCTTCGAGAATAGGAATAAAGCGATCCGGGGAGACAAAACCCAAATCTGGGTGGTTCCACCGTAACAGGGCTTCAACCCCTATTATTTCGCCGGTATCCACTGAAACCTGGGGTTGGTAGTGTAATGAAAATTCGTTACGGGTTAATGCTTTCCGGAGTTTGCTTCCCAAATCCAGTTTCGTGCCAAGGTCGCAATCCATTGAGGTACAGTATTCGTGTAAACGGCCTTTGCCGCATTTCTTGGCGTGGTACATGGCAAGGTCGGCAGATCTGAGCAGTCTGTCTGCATCAGCACCATTTTCCGGGTAGAATGCAGCTCCCGCACTGGCTCCGACATACAGATCAATTTCTTTTGTCGAGGTTGGTTCAGCCAGGACCTCGATATATTGATTGCCTAAAGCAAGGATTTCTTCGCGGGGCTGCCTACTGACGATAACGAATTCATCACCACCAAGACGGGCCAAAAACTGATCTGCAGGGAGTTTTGATTTGAATCTTTTGGCAATTTTCTTCAGGATCTGGTCACCAATGGAATGGCCGAGCGTATCGTTGTAGAGCTTGAAGTTATCCATATCGAACAACAACAGGCCAAATGGCTGATTGGATTCCGCAAGAGCACTGATATGTTTGAGCAGAAAATGCCGGTTAGGTAATCCGGTAATTGAGTCGTAATGGGCCTCCCGGTACATTTCATCTTCATGTTTTTTACGGTTTGAAATATCGCTCACGAAAGCAAAACACATGGACACCTTGTCATCACGGCCCCAAACTGTCGTAGAGTTAAATTGGGTGTATAAGTCTTTGTTTGATTTCGTCTTCAGTGTTATTTCATAGCTGCGATTAGGGGTTGAGGAGATAAGGGACCCCTGATGTAAAAATATCAGGCGATTTTTGGAATCCACGAAATCAAGCGGGGTGCGGCCAAGCATTTCTTCACGCTTGTAACCAAGCATCAAACAGAGGGCGTCATTGACATCCAGTGTTATCTTGCTTTCTGGGTCTATCATCCAGAAGCCTTCCGTGGTTGACGCAATGATAGTGCGCAGCTTTTGTTCAGTGAGTTGCATATCTCTCTGAACTTGCTGAAGAGCGCCGTTTTCAGCGGTAAGATCAGGCAGTGGGTATTCATCCTTTTTTCTGAAAAGATACAATGAAGTCAGAAAAAAAGTACCACCGAGCCCGATCCAGCAGGCAGGCCATGGGTTTGATAGAATGAATTCAGTGGGCACTTATACCCCGGTGTTTTGGCATTTTCTTGTCTTTATGAGGAGCAAATGCAATTCCGCAGGCGCCTTCTTCGCACATAACACAGAGATCGGATTTAATGATGGTAACGTCTTTAGACAGCAGATCATCCCTCCGTTGTTTAGGGGGCGTCGTTGCTGTGCCTATCGAGGCCCAGGCCTGCTGGATGCTGATGTAATCAAGAAGAGCCCGGTAACTGTGGGTTTCAAAAGGGGTGTGAAGAAGGATTACTACAGTGTTCTGGTCTTCAGATACTCTATGGATATGGCCGCTGAGGACAACATAGACCCTCGTTAAGGCTCTGGTTCGCAGGTTTGTGCAGAAGGTTACAAATTCGCCTTTAACAGGCAGGCAACCATCAGCTATTTTCATGGCTACGCTCTTGACTGACAGATCAAGTATGACTGCTGCATGGCGGCATCCACCATGTCTCAAGAATGCCGCTTTGGTACGATTCGGTTTAACCCTGACTGATGTGCGCCGGTCTTTGAACGTGTCTATGCTTTTGACCAGACCGTCCTCGATTTCACAGGTGATAGTTTCGTTGTTGCGGTTGAACATGAGAACGTCGTGACCGCGATGGGGGTATTCTCCGAACGGTTCTCCGAATTCTGCGGTGAGCATGTTCAAAGGTTTCCCCAGTAAATGGAGGTGTTGTTCTGGTGCAGGCGTTGGATAAATTTGCATTTGCGCCTCCTAAAAGGCTCTGTATATTGTGTGGTTAAGCGGTAGCCTTCATTATGACTTCAATTTCCCCGTGTTGATTTTGCCCCCAGACTGTGCTGCAGGCAGGGCATTCCCATATCGGGTTTTGTGTATAGCCTGGTGCTGCCCCAGAATGAGTTCTTGTGTTTTTGCAGGTTGGGCAGCACATAATTTCCTGTATTTGTCTTTCTGGTCTCATTATTTTCAATCTCCTGCGGCAGTGGAGGTTTTTGGACACTCCACTGCCGTTTTGTTGAAGTCTACGCTGTGGCCATTGATGTCAGACTAGATGGTGGCACCTGTGGTAAGGCTTGTGCAGCTGGTTCGGTCGCAACCGCAATGCCTTCATTCGCTGGTCGCGCCTGTTGTTCTTTAGGTTGTTGTCCAGCCGGTTTCTTTGCCTGTAGCGGGTTTTTATACCCACGGGGTGGTCGGTATGTCTGGCCCATGAGTTTGCACAGTTCTGCGGCCAGCAGGTTCAGCTCGTCTTTGGCCTTGTTGATGCGTGGCAGGAATTTGGTGTCCAGGTCATGACCGGTATACTTGGTACCCCTGGTGCCGGCGTTCATCCGGGCCTTGTACATCAAGGAGTCAATCAGGTTAATAAAGTTGCGGGTTTCAGCGGTATCCTTGGTTTTGGACTGGACGGTGCTGTAGTTGCCGCTCTTGATCTGGCTGACGCTTCTGTCAATAAACTCCTGTTGACGCAGTTCATACTTCTGTTGAGGGGAGAGATCCTGTTGTTCCTCTTTGTTTCTGCTCGACTGAGCTGGTTGTTGCGGACGAGTTTTTTGCTTGTTTTTTGCCATCGGTGTTGCTCCTTTCTTGTTTGTTGTTAAAAACTACCGGTTGCACGGTTGCTTACACCGCGGTTAAAAAGGGCCGTCATTCCCTGTCGGGTGATGTTGTTAAACCTATCCAGGCCAGAGACCAGGGACTCAACTGCAGCAGCATTAGAAGCGGCTGCATTGAATCCGTTATAAGCTTCTCGTGATCGCCGTTGTGTGGTTTCACCGAGCAGTTTTAAATCAGAAAAAGGCTTTTCAAAGGTAGCCAGCTGGCAGGTTTCGGTGGCTGCTCCATCAACAGCGCCGTTTTGAGTTGATTTGACCTGATCTGCATAAGCGATGATCTGGTATACCCGGGTGTACATGTCGATCATGATTTGATAGGCAAGTCCCCTTGCAGCCACATCAGACAGTTTGGAGATAACCATTGCTTCTGTGCCTGTTTGTACAGCGGCCCGCATGGCCGGCCAGATAGGTAAAGGAATACTGTTAATGAATTGCGCATCTGTGGCGTCAAGAGCGGTTTTGTTCTTAAGGGAATTGGCAATTTTGACCAGACGACTGGATACATAGTTTGTCAGGTTTTTGTTTACGTCAGTACTATCCATGCAGTTACCTGATTCGTCCATGATTTGAGCGGTACCATCGACCATGCCCTCAAATGTGCTTTTGCCGCAAGGTGGGCTGTACATGGTATCGTAGTCACTGCCGGTACTATCTGGATTAATAACTGCCACATCTCCAATAAAACCCCGAATGCTGGCAATGTGGCTACTGGGGATACCTTTTTGTGCACCGATTGCCTCAAGTACGGAATCTCCGCTAAAGATGTTCTTGAGGGCTGCAGGGCAGTTAGCAACCTGTGCTTTTGCCGCTGCTTTTGCAGTAGGTGTACTGCCTGATTTTTCCTCGCTCTTAAAGGTGTCAGTGACAGTTTTGTAGAGGTCGTTGGCACCTGATGTTTGCATGAAGTCAGCTTTTGCCGAGTCCAGTTCTGCCTTAACAGCGCCACTTGCAAAAGGGCCGGCAGCAACCCCTACTAAAGCTTTTGCTGCTTTACAGTCATCAATCTGAAGGTTGTTCAGTTTGTCGATAATGGCTTCCAGGCTTTTGATGGTATCAGCCACCTGTGGAGCAAGCGTCTTCAATGCGATATCAAAGGCTGCTGCAGGGGCTGCGCTCAAAATTCGCTGGAGTTTTTGAACCAGTTGATCGACGTTTAGAAAACTGAAGCCTCCGAGAAACATATCGATGCCGCCGCAACCTGACTTGATGCGGGGTTTTGTGATGGTCATCAGGTTGTCTGTGCTTTGAGGCCAGCGGGCCGAAAAACTACCACCGGTAAAGTATCCCCGCTGAGCTCCCTTGTAATAGCCTGCATCAGTGCCAGATGTCTGGCTTACCCAGTCATCTGCAAAGTTCGCGTGGGCAACATCAATGCCGGCTGTGCTTAATGCCAGTGCAAAGATAAGCAGTGCTACTCTCTTTCTGTTGTGCTGAAACATGCTGTTTCTACTCTGCTGTGCCATGGCGCAACCTCTCTTCGTGGGGCGTCCCCCGGTGATAAAACTGCTAATCAATACTATTTGTTCGGCACCCAGTTTTTGCGGCCGTTCACATCGAATCCGCCGCCTTTCTGAAAATCATAGGTGCTGTATTCTTGAGGCGTTATTTCGCCATTCAGCAGCCGCACGGCCCGGTAGGTTTTGTCTTCAATTTCTTCTGCTGAAATAACTCCAGCGGACACCGGGAAATGGTCCTTTTCACCTTTTTTGATCAAGACGATTGTGGGTGTGATTTCCACGCCGACCTTAGCGGCTGCTTTAGGGTTTTCAAGGATATTGACCGGCTTGACTATCCAACCTGATTGATTTTCAAACCAGGTGAGGATTTTTTTCTGGTCTTCACAATACGAACAACCTGGTTTCCAGAAGAAGACCAGTGCGTATTTATCCTGGTTTCTCCGTAGAACGGACTTACGCTCATCTGAGATATTCGCCACGCGGGACATGTTACCCGGGGTGGTGATTGGATAATCTTTAGCAACGGTCAGCTCGGGATGTTTCTGCCAGACATACTGCGAGGAGCTGGTGAAGGCTGCCGACTTCTTTCGAGCTATTTCCGACAACTCATAATAATCCTTGGTGTTTTCGTAGGACGGGTCTTGTACCGCCTTTTTCTTGTAGGCCTCCTGCAGTTCATAAAACTGATCAGGATGCATGTTCCAGACATCGTCATATTTGTAGGCCGAGAGTGGAGGCGGTATCCATGGCTCTTGTTCCTCTTTTTTCGGATCAGCCTTTTTCTCTTCCTTTTGCTCAGGTTCTTCTTCGACAGTGCGTTCCCCCCACCACCAACCCTTTTGTGAGTCACGGTAGTAGCCTGACTGGTCGGCAGAGAAGGCAGGGAGTGTTGTAAACAGCGAGAGTGCCGTTATTGCTATGCTGATGTTTCGCTGAAACATGGCTTATGCTTCCCCAATGGTTGCCAGATCCTGGCTGATCTTGTCGTGCAGGACATTGACCACACCCTTGCCAAAGTCTGGCTTCAGGTAGCCCAGGCGGATAAGGTGATGGAGTGCTTTTGCACTTTTGGGTTTGGAAGTCACATCAGGACAGCAGGTGTAGACGTGCAGCAGGACTTCAGCAGCGCCTTGCGATCCGGTCAGTTTCACAAAGGGGGTGATGTCTATCTGAGTTGTTTTAGTTGCCATGAGCAGGCTCCACATGGGCCGATGGCGAACGACGCTGTTTAAATTCATTCAGTTTACGGCCAAGATATCCGCCTAGATATTGAAGGTGACCATTCAGCCGGGCATACAGGATTTCAACAAAAGGCCAGAATACTCCTGCAGCGAGCAGGCCCAGTCCAAAGGCAACTACTTTAAAGGCAAGTGGATCTTTCATGGCTGCCAACAGCCAGGCAGTTGCGATCAGTCCTACACCTGCAGTTCGTATGACGGCGAAGTTAATATACATAGCTGGTTTCACTCCTTTTCTTTGCCCCTAAACATTTTAGGTTGGATTGATTTAACCATCCGGCGGATGGCAACAGATTTGGTGTTTTCAAGTTCCGATGGCAACACACCAAAGGCTTCGGCTCGGAAGGGTATAAGCAGAGGGTTGCCGCTTAGTTCCTTGTTGTTTCCATTGGTGATTGTGACCGGGATCATGTAGTGGTCCGGTTGAATCAGTTCAGCTGCAACAGCGTTGCGTTCTTTACTCAGTGTCCATACGGCTGTGTGCAGAATGTCGCGTTTTAAGGCTTCATCGGCTTCGGCGATTTTCAGGTCCGCCTGTATTTCTTCAGGAGCGATAACGAGCAGCATTCCCCACATACAGTCGCTGTTGACGTACACCATGCCTGATGGTGTAGATACAGCCCCCCATTTGCCAGTGCTCGGGGAGGTTACGTTGATCCATTTTTTCAGGGTGGTTAGCAGGGCATCGGGGTTAAACCACGGTAGTTCAACGCGGCTGGGCTTGTAGTTGCAGTTGCGCTTGCCTTTATCTTGATCCAAGCCAAGCGGATGAGCGTCCTGGTTGTCTGACTCTTTTTTGTCAACCAGTTGATCTGCAGGGATGGATGCGGTTACCGATACGGCCTGAAATGACGGGCTTTCATCTGTCTGCTGCTGTTGCAGTTGAACGGCAACTGCCTGTTTCATGCCTTGGGCAGATTCATGATTGCGGGTGATCTGGTCGCATTCTTTAAGCAGAGCTGCGATGGCGTTATGTGGCTTCAGGTCATGGTGTGAACGTATTATTTGTATCAGTTCTTCATGGTTTGGCAGGGCGGTGAATTCTTCCATTCCGTTCAGGACTATTCCTGAGATGATGGGGTGATCGCCAGTGGTGTAGCCTTTGTCATGGTAGGCGGGTATTTTACCAAGGTCGTGTGCCAGACCGGTGATCAGTGCATCCGGGATCAAGATATCTCTGCCAATACGCAGGGCCATGTGGCGGGCTACGTGGAGGGAGTGCTGCCACAGTGGTACTCGGGAGAGGATAGCGAATAGTTCATCGCTGTATTTGTTCTCTTTTTCCTGATCTTTGTATTTCGGGTTTCTGACAACGGACGGGCAGTCTCCATGTTCGTCAAGCATTTTGAGAATGGATGTGATTGCTGTGAGTTTCGTCCGGTGCATTGACTGGACCTGTTCAACGACTTCTGTCCAGAATACGGTGATTTCGTCCCTGTTGAATTTGGGGCGTTCCACGATACGCGACAGGTCGTCTTCATCAGGTTCAATCCATATTTTGCATACCTGAGCCAGTGGAAGTTCACGGTTTACCCAGATGTTGCTGGCTTTGGAGAGGGGGAGGTGTTGGATACCATCTTTTGTGACGGGGGAAGCGTCCCCCGCAGCCCCCTCCGGTTTTCTCAGGAGGTAAATGCTGGCCGCGCTGATAGCAATCCCGGAGGCCGCGAGTATCAAAAAAAGACGGTCGCTCATGGGTGGGTTCCGGCAGCGGTGGATTCAGGCGATTGGTTCATAATCGTTGTTTTTGCACCCGGGAATATAATTTTAGTACCAGGGTCAGGCGCATCGGCGGTGACGAATGCCCAACGACCGGTGTAGGACATCATGTACGCTTCCTGTTCCTGGAGGTCGAGCAGGTCTGTTTTCTTGAGGACGTCTTTTTCGACGGATCGAGTGGTGACCTGGTTGTTGCTGTAGACTCCAGACAGGACATCTTGTACGCCGAAGTGTTGTACGACGTAATCAGCGGTGTCTGCATCGGCGCAGCGCATGAATATTTTGTTGTTCGTGTTCGACATGGCGCTAATGCCGAGGTCTTTGTTGCCAAGGGCGGCGTGGATCTGACTGACTGCCTGAGCATAGAGGTGAGTCATGACGTTGGCAGATCCGGCCATGGCAAGGATGTTAAGGGTGTGAGGAGTGATGACGGTTGGTGCTTCGTCAATATGCAGGGCCAGTGCTGGTTCCATTTTCTCGCGCACGTCGATGTAGTGACGCCCTACAGTGGCCATGATCATTGAGAGCAGGACTCGGCCCAGGATAGCAGCTGAGGAGGGGGAGACCATTGATCCGGTGTGTACTACGCAGATAACCCGTTTACCTTCTTCAATCCTTTTGATGAGCTTATTGCTGTCGGCTTTGCCGATAATCTTACCGATGTTGCCGGAGATCAGTGGTACGAGTGATGATTGCAGGGTGGTGCAGATCTTTTCGTAGTAGTCAGCAGGTTTTGCCAAGTTTGACTGCAACATCGATATGTAGAATGGGGCCTCTTCAGCTTGTGCAATTTCCGGTGGCAGTGTTTCTAGTGCGCTTTTGAGGTCATTCAGTGCAGTTGGGCTAAGTCCTTGGTAAATCTGGCTTAACGATACGGTTGGCAGACGTTTTTCTGCTTTAGCCAGTATAAGGTTGCCATAGACAATGGGGGTGACAAAGAGTCGGCTGGCAGCGCCATAGAATTCGTCATTACCCTGAATTCCGCTGATGGCGTGTTGGATCAGTTCTTCAGGGTCATAGTAGAACGCCATAGGGTCGATGCCTACAGAATATTGCGGGTAGATGGCGCTGATGAGTTGCATTTCCTGTTCACGACCGCAGGATTCGGCTACGTCGTAGATTTTGGATAGCAGGCGTTGATCGGCTTTAGGGTCAAAGACGATTACGTTTTTGCCGCTTTTTATGTCGTCGGTGATTAGCACCTCTTCAAGTCTGGTTTTACCGACACCGGTGGTACCGAAGACGAATGTGCCGCGCTTGCGGTGATGGTCGTACAGGTAGACGGGGACTCGTTGTGTCCGCCGGTCCATGTTTATTCCATGTCCGATGAGGACTTTATGGCCTGGTATTTCTTTCAAAACGATCTCCCTATGCGTGTTGCCATACTACCTACTGTTTTCTTTTTCCTGTGTTTGGCTTTGGGTATCCGCTTGTCTTTGAATACCGGGAACTGGCCGGCAGGACATACGGTGATGTCGATATGTTCCTTGAGTTCTTTACCGACGGACTTGATGGCAGAGACGGGTAGGGCGAACCGGCTGACAATTCGGCTGTGTCGATAGTTGGAGAGTTCGCGTTTTACGCATCTGATGCCGGGTAGCTTGGTTATTTCAGTGAGGATTCTGGCTGGCAGTTCTCTGGCAGATCGGGATAACAGCACCCTGGCACGGGCGTTTTTGCCGTTGGTGACAGGGAGTATCTGCGCTACCATGAAGTACATTGCGGAGCCGAGTTGATATGTCCCACGTTCGTGAACAGGTTGTTGGCTAACAGGACATTCACCGTAAATTACGATTGGCTGCATTACGTCGTTAAATTCTAGGCGAACGACGAGGTTGCCTGTGTGGTGCTGGATATGTTCGATTACGCCTGTGATTGCAGACCCACGGATGGTTCGATAGTAGTGTGCATCGGCTATGGCTTGACGTTCCATCAGTTCCAGTTCAATTTCGTTGATGATGCGGCGCTTGAGCCGGTTTTTCAGCCCGGATAGTTGTAGGGGGATGAAGCCGTTGTCATCAAGTATGGTTGTTGCTATGTCGTTGTCGCTGATGACTACGCTGACAGGACGTTTATGGGTGTGTTCAATTACTCGCATTACGGCAAGCTCAACGCTGTCGAGGATTTCGGCCTGTGAGACAGACGGATATTTAGCCAGCAATTCAGCGGTCAGAAGTTCCATTGTGAGTTTGGCCCCATACGAGCGTTTGCATGTTGTTGGTTTGATGTTGTGATGCAACTGGCGTTTTTGCGTTTATGGTTGAAAGTAATTTGGCGATGCTTTGTGCGTATCTGTCCCGTTTTGACGGCGTTTTTGAGTGGTAGGCACCAATAGCTTTCCATGTGTAACCGTATTCACGGATTCTTTGGCTTAGCAACCAGGTGCCGACCATGACGTTGGTACAGGGATCAGCCAGAGATTCCCAGGCGATGCCAGCTTTACGCAAATCATCGGCGTGAATTGAGTTGATCTGCATGAGGCCGAAGTCGTAGCTGCCATCGGTGTTCCAGTTAATTGCGGCAGGATTAAGGCCGGATTCGTGTTTTGATATTGACCACACAAGTTCAGGTGCAACGTTGTAACGAGCAGCAGCTTCCTGAAAGCAGAAGGCGCGGGCAGTGGATGGAATGTGGGTCAATCCAAGTGTTAACGCGGTTATTGTCAGTGCTGTTGCGATGTAACTTCTCATGCAAGGATTATCCGCAGGGGTGACGAAAAAAGGAACATCAGGAGTCATCAGGAACCATCAGTTTGTAATTAAAGGAGGAAAGGGTATGGCTTTGGGAGCGGTTCACTATTTTCTGGCAGAGGATATGAAGGCGGCACTTCGGTTGATCAACAGGTTGCAAATTGAGGCAATTAGTACGGGGATGGACGTAGATTCAGACCAGGTGGAGATAGATCCGGATTGTTTGGCCGTTCATGATGAAGCAACGAAGTTTATTGAGGAACATCGTGATACACAGGCGCTGAAGATTGTTTCTGTGTCGTTTGCTGATGGGGCTATTCCAGATCGGTGTGTGATGGTTCCATGCGCGTTACCTGCCGGAACGCTGATAACGATGATTGAGGATGCTAAAAAACAGGCAGTTAAGGTGGGGCAGGGTGAGGATTATCTGTGGAAGTTACTTTCTCGACAAGGGGTGCAAATGGTCTATGGGGAGAGTGTTGTGGTAGGGGCAGGGTGATCTCATGTTGTGATGCAACGGCCGTGGCATCGTATTAATAAGACTATTATGAGTTGAGTCCGTGCAGGGCTAGAAGGTTGGTGTTGACGTGACGGGGGTTGAATGTTGGTGAAATTTTGCAGAAAGTTAATGCCCTGTGTCCTGTCGGAACGGGGCTTTTTGCGTCTGTTACCTGACTACTCGGCGAATTATCCGGCCAACAATTCTCGGCAGGGTGTCTGCTTGGAAAAATTCGTCTTCACAATAAAGACTGTCGCTTTTTGCTGTAATCATCCCATCATTCTGACGCACAAGGCGCTTTGCTACCAATACGTCTTCATACTGCAATATGTATGGTGCGTCGGTAACTATGGTGGTCAAAGAGAGGTCGATCAAGACAATGTCGCCATCTGATATCCATGGGGTCATGTTGTTTCCGACTATACGAATTGCTGCTATGTCTTTAGGGGTAGCGTTTAGTACGTGTTTAACCCAGTCTTTATCAAAGTGTATCGTGTCAATTATCTGATTGCTCGTGAGGTTTAAGTTTTTAATGTAACCACGCGGCGGTCGAACACAGTTGGTTGTCGGGCAACAACTCTCTTCGGTGTCATCTATGGGAATTAAAGGCAAAAGAATGCCATTTGGAGCCAGTAGGGGTATAGGACGATCCGAAAGTATGTAGTTAAGATCCAAGCCTTTTTTTATACAAAAATCTATCAGTTCCTTACAGGGGACTGATCCACGATATTTCCATGACTGTAGTCTGCGCAACGGGATTCCCATGTCGGAGGCAAGTGACGTGTCGGTAGTCAAGTCAAGGGCTTTTTTAAGTCTGTCGAGTATTTCCGTAAGATTTTTCACTACACCGTCCTCGGAGTCCACAAACGAGATAGATTCAAATATTTCTATATGATGCACCTATATTGCAAATAATGGCAGAAAAACATTCGGCAAGTTGCATTATACGCATTTTTGGTGTAACTAAAGCCTGCGCATTGCTTTAAAACCAAACAAATATATGCGTTTTTGCGGTATCTATATGCTTTCAAGTGTCAACTGGCTGTTGCGGTGGAGTATGCCAGTCCTACACGGACAAGGTCTTTTTGTAAGATTGTACGTCGAAGTTCAGAAAGACAATTCTGACAGAGTAATGTAAATGTCGGGAATTCACTAAATTCCGCGTTTTATAGCATTTCACTAAGCTTTTCTACAAGACGAATTTAGAACATAATTATTTTGAAGTCACTTAAATGCTTAACTGCGAGGTAGGGTTTAATGACGAGCGACGAAGCGATAGCGTGGGTTGAAAAAAACAGAGGGCTGATCATTAACAGAGCACAGGAATATACGAAGTATGTGCCGTACGATATTGATGATTACATTCAGGAAGCCTATGCGTCGGCAATTGAGGCGGCGGTTACCCTGCAACGAAATCCGAAGTTGGAGTTTAAGGCCATTTTTCTCACTGTGTTTCGTCGCAACATTGCAAAAGTGACTCCTTTCACAGATGAAGAGAGGGAAGAGTTTAAGAAGAAGAAGCAGGAACGGCTGGCCACGAAGACAAACCAGGCTATCACTGAAGAGGACAAGACTGGAGATCAGGACAAAAAACCCACTTATTACAGTGGTGGGACTTCAATGTCGTTTCCAACGCACAAACAGACCGATATTGTCTTAGAGAGAGTACATGCCAAGCCTCCGAAGCGGGGCATGGGTATTGATATTGAAAAGGTATACCGTGAGCGAGTTCAACAAAATCTCAGCGATAAAGAGAGGGTGGTTATGGAGTTGGCTCTCGGACTCACAAGCGAGGGAAGGTTGTCTGACAATGAAATTGCAAAAAGGTTAGGTGTGGCAAGAACTACAATTCTGAGCCGGAGACTGGCGGCAAGAGAAAAGTTAGGGAAAATGGCGGACGTTATAAATATGCAATCTGCGAAAAACCGTTTGAGAAGTAAAAGAAGTGAAAACACTGATGCACTGGCAGATGAGGATAAGGATTTCAGTTTCAGTGATGCTGTTAACGATGGTTTTGTTGCACAATAAGGGCGATGTGAATTCCACTCATATAGAATTAAAGAGTTATATGTGAGAAATTCAATTCCTGACATATATGTGAGAAATTCAATGAACGAACAACTTTCACAAAAATCTGCATACCGGTTTAAACAACTTTCTGGAACGGAAGAGCATACCGATAAACTAGAACTGTGTTTTGTAGATGCTTTTCAAAAAGGTTACTCGGTTATCGAAATAGCGCGAATAGCTGGAATGAAATCAGCTAAATACATCCATGCCGCATTAGTGAAGCATGGCCAGGTTGTGGGAGCAAAACGGGGGAGGCAGTCAAAATACATAATTATACCAGATGGTTTGGTGGCCCAACTTGAAATCAGGCAATTGTCGTTTGCTCAGTGGTGTGCAGGCTGGACGTTGGAACAAGGTGTTGCCGCTTCGGATATTAATAAAGGGTCTGGATCATCTATGGAGGCCATCAGGAGGGACTTTCCTAGTTACTACGGCAAGTTAACAGGTGCAAAGGTTGAGGATTTTGTTTCTGGCCCACCATTTGAGCGACACAATTTCTCGGTCAATTTCGATTTCGATGGTATTGAAAGCGGCTACAAGGCTGAAATTAGTGAACTTGGCATTTGTGTTTATGGCAATAGCTATCAGGCTGCTCTGCATAGAGCGTTGATACAGCGTCGTCAACAGATGGCGTTGTCAAGACTTAAGGATTTGCCGTATTTGACTGGGAAAAGAGATCGCGAGTTAATTTGGTAATCAAAACAGCACGATACAATATAAGGCGCCGCGTGATTATAGAAATTGCGCGGCGTTTTTCGTCATACCTGCGGATAGTAATGTTGAATCAAGAAGCCTACGGTAAACAGTGTACCGGAAAACTCGGTAAACAGTATACCGGCAAGCCCGGTAGACAGTATGCCGGAGTCTGAAATTGTCATGACGATGTTCGGTAAACAGCATACCGGGAAACTCGGTAAACAGTATACCGATGAATCCGGTAGACAGTATACCGAGACAAAGCGGGGGAGGGGTCGTGGTAAAAAAAGGGAAGCGTATAGAAAGGATCGAAGTTAGGTTAAACCCTGCAGCAAGTCATATTGATGCATTGTTACTTGCCAAAATAGATAAGCTGCCGATAGCAGCACCGACACTTATCAAAACGCTATTGCTAAACCACTTTGCTCTACAGCCAGGGGGGATTGGTTTAGATCAATCGGAGATGGAAAATCTTGCTGAGCTTTATCCACGAAGCGCGAAGAAAGCCTCGAAACCAATTGTGCCGCCTATTCAAAAAGAGAAAGTTTTGGTTACGGCACCCCAAAGCACTGAGACATACGTGAAGGCAACGAGTCAACAGCAGACACCCTCCACTGAGAAGTGGAGTAAAGATCGTTTGCCGCCATGCATGGACACATCAGGTTTAGCTGATTTTTAACACTAATTCGTAGAGAAAGGGTTTTTGTATGGATGACAACATGAACAGCAGAAAGTTAGTCTTTGCGGTGGATCCAGGCTTTGCTCAGGTTAAGTATGCTGTAGAAGGTAAGGTTGGTGTTATCCCTTCAGCTGTAGCCGAACCACTTCCGGCTGTTGACGGTTTAGGGAATGGTCAGCGTATTCATGTAATGGATTGCGGGAAATTTGTTGTCGGCAAAGATGCATTAGAACCTGGTTCACGACAAATTCAGAGCTTGGATGAGGAGTGGTTGTTAAAATATTTGCCGCTTCTTGTGGTGGGTGCGGCCGACACTGCTGGCGTTGATTTGAACCAGGTTGATGTTCTTTCGGTATGTCTCCCGCTGAAAACATGGAAAATGGCTAAGGGCACTTTGCAGCGAGAATTGGCAACGATCAGGGACAACGGAGAAACATACCGTTTTGGGCGAGTAGACGTTCATGCGCAGGCAGTTGGTGCAATTGGTTACCACACAAAAGAGGGAGCCTCTGCTGATGAGAGTGGTCTGGTGTTGGATATCGGTGGCAATACTATTTTAGCTCTTCGATACGACAACCTTCGGGCCAAATCAACCGGCTCACGACAGTATAATGAGTTGGGTGTCCTTTCAGCGGCACATGCCCTTATACCGATTTTGTCTGATATGGCTGAAGGGAGGCGTATTACCGAGATCAGGGCAATGGCTGCCATTAGAGAACGTAAATTTTTAGGGACGGATATTGGTTCACATGTGGATTCAGTTATTACGGCGTACTCTGAACGCATTCTGCGTTCAATTCGGTCTGACTATCGAGACATGATACCTGAACTTGACCGATTGGTCGTAGTTGGAGGTGGCGCGTATCTGGTTGGTGAAGCTATTAAGAAGGAATACAAGCGAGTTCATATTCCGGACGAGCCTGAATATGCAAACGTCCTGGGGATAGAGTGGTTGTCAGGTTTGGCAACAGAAAGTTTTTGAAATAACTTTTCATTAATTCTAACCGTCGTCGGGCTTACCTGGCGGCGGTTTCGTTTTGTCTGCGTTGGCCATTTATGGCTTCAGATACAACCCTGTACCTTGAATCATTCTTTGTGGGCAATTGAATCATAAACACCTTCAAAGTTGAATTATCGAATCCCGCCTGCCCGTTTTCGTCACCCCTGCGGATAGTCTTGTTAGTTGATGAAACATTCCAAGGAGCTAGTCCCATGCCTGAAAGCTTAAACAAGGAAAGCAGCGCGCCAGAAACGCCGTCCGAGAGTCTATCAGAAGATCCAGGGGCAGGGGCGTCTACTGGCGTACAACAGAGTATCCCATTGGGGATGACGGCTGTGATTTCATTCATGATAACCGTGATTACTGCTGGAATTATGCTTGTAGCATATGACCACTTCATGGCCAAGAAGTTTCTGGTTGTAGATGTGAAAGGCTACGTAGAGCAACAGCAAGAGCTTTACTTAGCTGGGAAAATTACTGATGACCAACTAAAACAAAGTTACGTCGCGTTGAAAGCTGCTGTAGAGAAAATTCCACGCAATCGAATTGTTCTGATGGGCGACGCAGTGCTTGGCGGGGCGGAAAAACTTGATATTTCATCTACCCCATCGAAATAAGCTGATAAAAGGGGCCGTTGTGTCCATCGTTTGTATATCGTTCGGGTCATGGATACCTCGTCAGTTTACGGAAAATACTTCATGTTCGTTGCCTCAGAGGTTATTTGCCCTGAATAAACACGTGTCTCCAGAAAGTATTAAGAGCGGCGATATCGTGCGTTTTCCATTTAATAATGCGGTGACAAAAGGGCCGGTACATCTATTAAAGCGAGTTGGCTGTAACCAAGGACAGCTATTAACAGTAAATGATCAAAAAGAATATTTCTGCGACGGGAAATGGCTTGGTAAGGCAAAAGACAAGTTATTGTCTGGGCAGCCAGTAGAAAACTTCAAATTCAATGGTCTGGTGCCGCCCGGGAAGTTTTTTGCTCTGGCCGACCATAAGGACAGTTATGATTCACGTTATTTTGGGTTTGTGGAGTTGAGCCAAGTAGTTGCTAAGGCTTATCCAATTTTTTAACACATCAGTTCGGAGTGAAAGTGGGAGGAGATCGAGTTTATATGCGCCAAACCCAGGAAAAGGTAATGGCGAATACCAGGCTACTTCGTAATTATATTTACAAGGTAGCAGAAGGGCGTCGGTCATTTGTTACTGATCTTGATGCGCTTGCATGTGGAATTGGGATTGACAGCGAAGACGTGCGGACAGCTGCGGCTGTTCTCATGCTGAATGAAGACATAGCGGATATTCTTCCAGCGCCTGGGGGGAGGTTCACACTGCTACTGCAGGAGAATTGATGCGCCGTCGAGATTTCCTCAGGATGAGTATTGGTGTGTTGGGGACGGCATTGCTTTACCCCGTTGCGAACGCCGGTGCCGCCACTGAATGGGTAGATAATTGGTGGGGCAGTGAGACCGCTGAGGGATCGGCCTTGCCAGACGTTGCAAGCCCCGGACATCTTACTATTTCACCGGGGAAGTTTTGCGAAGGTCGTTTGCGACTAAAAAGCCCTATTCATGGGGAAGCCTATGAATTTAAGTTCAGAGATACTGCAGGCAACTACGATCCAAAGGTGCTGGCTGCACTTAACTGGTTTCTGAGATGCAGAGATGGTTCTTGGCAGTACATGGACATTAGAACTATTGAAAGTTTGAATTACGTGTCTGCGTTGTTGGGTGTGCCGGAGATAACAATCAACTCAGGGTATAGGTCTCCTACCTACAATAAACAGCTGGCCAAGAAGAATGAAAACGTGGCTCGTAATTCGTTGCACCAATATGGGCAGGCTATTGATTACGGCATTCCAGGAATACCAATTAGAGAGGTCTGCTCATATACGTTATATGCCAGGGACATGATGGGCTATGGCGGGGTAGGGTATTATCCCCGGGCCAATTTTGTACATCTGGATTCGGGCTCGATCAAAGAATGGGTGCGCTAGTTTATAGGTAGAGGAGGTGTTTATATGCAGCCTGGTGAAGCAATAGAAAAAATCAATCCGCTGAGGCATGTTGGCGAAGAACAATATGCCGCTGTATGGCAAAAGCTTTTTGTAACGCTATTGGCGGGGTTTTGGGGAAGGTTTTTGTTTATATCCTTCGTTATGCTGGCAATTTTCTTTGGGGTCCGTCGTCGCAATCCCAGAGCAGCAGCGGTGTGTGCATTGGCGGCCGCAGCATTGGCGTATGGGGCAGGCGCTTTGAATATTCTTCATCTTTTTAAGATATTTTAGGAGGGAATGATGGCTGCTAGTTCAGGATCATCTGGAGGTAAAAGTGGCGGGGACAATCTTCTTATAACCCCTCAGCTGTCTGCAGAAATTCATCCGCGAGGTTTGTTGTCTGCCATTGGTTATATTGAGATGAGTTATGCCAACGAGCGAGGTGGGGCTGTTATAAATCCGGAGTTTTTGACTTCTCCTCAACGGATTGAATTTTGGGAAGTTGGCGCCCGCAGCAGTTTTGCATCAGGTCTTGTCATGGCACTTTTAACGCCACTGGCAATAGGTGTCTTGGACAAATATATCCCAATTTTCGGATCACTCCAGCCGTCGGGTTTCGACCAATTTTGCGGCATACTGTTGGCATTGATTTTCCCTCTTTGCTATTCCTTTCTTTTTGCAAGCGCAGCAGTCAAGCACTTGGGTGGGTATTCGCGAGCAATGGTTAATAATTTGCTCGCTGGTATGGCTATGGCTAGTGCTGGCAAAGCACTGATTGCATTTTTAGCCTTCCACTTTATCTATTTCAAAGTTCTGTCTGATCGGAATATTGCTTGGGTTATCCAGAAACTTTATTCTTTCAAGGTGTCTTACGATGCGGCTATTAGTATTTTCGCCTGGGTCAAAGATTTTAAGCATGTATTTATTACCAGCTCGTATTTTGTGCTTATCAGCTCGTTTGTCTTTGTTTCAGTCCCATATTTAGCATTCGTATGGGCACATTATCGCAACAAAAAGCTGATTGACGCGGGGGTAGTAAATGTGTTCCAGGAAAACGTTTAATAAATACGCGATTCTACACGCTGTACTCTTTATTGTGATCGTTGCAGCGCCTAGCGTTGCGTCCGCCTCATTGAGTCTGGAATATTATTCATATGGTGGGTTTGGAGATATCGTCAGCGCATTTAATAAATGTGCGCTAATATATAGCTCAGACGCCTATAAAACTCTGCTGCCTACAATATGGATTGTTTCAATGGCCGTTGGCCTTGTCTCTGCGCACATATACAAACTGCAGGTTGCTGTTAAAGATGAGGGTGTAGCAGTTTCAAGGCCTGAGGGTGTCTATAGCGTGCTGATAAATTCCCTTTTGTCTGTTATCCTGTTTTCTGGTCTAATTGTACCCAAAGGCACTTTACATATTTATGATCCTACTGAAAATGCTTATCAGGCGGTGGGTGGCATACCAATAATTACAGTTGTTGCTGCAGGTGCAACTAACCTGTTGGAACGTTCTATCATTTCGTTAGTTGAAACATCAGGAGATCCGCTTGGCTATTCTAAGCAGTCCGGTTCCAAGGGGGTCCAGGTACTAAATTCACTTGCTGGCGGTGTTGTTATTGGCCCTCAAAGTGATGCAAATGGTAGTGGACTTGGTGCATCTATTTATAAATATGCTCAAGATTGCGTGTTATTTGAGTTGGCGAGGCCAGGTACAACACTGACAGTAGGGAAATTGGAAGAAGGTAGTGGGGCGGGGACAACATTTACATCAAGTTTTAGTGCTGCAGCGAGTAATGCAAACTTTACAGTTGTTTATGACCCAGCAATTGATGTAGCAGGCTCGCCAGTGACTTGTTCCGAGGCATGGACCAGTATAAATAAGAGGTTAAGTGGCAGCTCAGCTACAGATAGTTTCGCCAAAATCAAAAAAGAAGCTTGCGATGCAGGCGGTTACAGGGTTTATGATACAGACGGTGCAACCGCTACAACAGCATACAATGAATGTGTAACGTCAACTGACGCACTTATAAAATCAATTGATAGTTCTGGCGCCTTCAACTTAAATAATTTCATAGTTCAAATGTATTCTGTTTATGTTTTCAAGACGGTATTAGCGGCTGATAGCCCTAGTCTTTTTGCTGGGAATGCAATGAGTCAACGGTCAGCATCACAACTGCAGTCATATCTTGCCAATATGCCGCAAATACGTGGCACAATAACCTCGGTTTTAGTAGCAATCCTGCCTTTTGTTTCGTTGCTCTTCCTAACAAAATATTGGCAAAAAGCATTGGCTTTCCTTGTGGGCGCTTTTGCTTTTACAACTATTTGGGGTATCGGTAATGCAGTTGTAAATGACTTTTATGTTTCTGCTTCTGTGGCCAGATGGGCTGGAGTATTCGCTGGTGGTATGGGTATTACTCCTTTTGATGTGTTTGCCCAGAGTGCTGTAGAAAGAATGAATGTTTGGGGGTTATACCAAGTAGCGACATTTACTGTTGCAACATCGATAAGTACGATGCTGTTTGGTGCAGTGGGGAGTATTGCAGCGAGCATGGCTGGTGCAGGCATGCATACGGCAACTGGTGATGCATCAAAAGGACGGTCGGGCGTTGATGCCATGAATCGTGAAATGTCACTATCTCCAGCTCAACGTGCAGCTACAGCTATGAATATGGCTAGCGGGTATGGATTGGCTAGCGCAATGGCAAATCATGGCAATATCATGGCGGGTTATGAAGCACAGTCTCAATTGGGAAATTGGAATGCTAAAGCAGAAACTTTCAGAGCTGGTATGACACAACAAGCCGCTGAGGGTGCACAACTGCAAAGCGATGTGAATGGTGTTGCATCCGGGAATTCGATCCGAAACACTGGTGGGCCTCAACAGGCAGCAAATGTTGCCAGTTTTGGCAAAGAAGTTGATATCCGGAATATGGCACAACGGATGGAAAATTCTGGGGGCAATGCTGTTACCGAATCAGACTGGAACAGTGCACAAATGAAGGCTGAAAGGGCAGTGTTTAAAACTTCTGAAAATTATCAGCGGTTTCAGGAGGCTCACCACGGTAAGGCCGCTGGTCAGATGGCCGGGGATTTGAAAGAGTATTCCGCTGCAGTGTCCTCCGGCTTTAATGGAAGCTGGCAAGATTATCATGCGTTACGTTCCGAGGTACAAGCGGCGGGCGACTTTAACAAGTCTAAAGAACTGAATTCGTATGCAGCTAAACAGGGTATAAGTCTAAATACGCTACTGGGTCAGATAGCCGCTGGAGACGTGGGAGCCGCTGGAGGTAAAGCAAAAGCTCAAGGTCATGGGTTGGGACTCAGAGCTATGGAAACCAATGAAGCACGGGCTCTCTATCGGGATCTGCAGGCCGGTGGCCAGCCGGTAGATCCCAAGCAAGCCATACAGGGGCTCCAGCAGAACCTCGCCTCTGGCAACCTTCAGGCAATCCAGCAGGACAGGTCTCAGTCAGCA